>Ga0070729_10000842_pt1 | contig 56216 bp, 40 predicted proteins | sample tdDd472_FD_66725 | JGI IMG/M metagenome (GOLD analysis project Ga0070729, IMG submission 66725) | Marine sediment microbial communities from the Atlantic coast under amendment with organic carbon and nitrate - tdDd47.2 | ecosystem: Environmental > Aquatic > Marine > Coastal > Sediment | place... | reverse complement strand
TGGCGTAGGGGCGTCGCGTGGCGTAGGGGCGTCGCGTGGCGTAGGGGCGTCGCGTGGCGTAGGGGCGTCGCGTGGCGTAGGGGCGTCGCGTGGCGTACGGGCGGCGCGTGGCGTACGGGCGGCGCGGGGCGCCGCCCCTGAGTGATCGTGCGCGCCGCCCGTCGTCGGGCGCGCTACGCGATCACTGCCAGCAGGGCTGGATGAAGCACTCGGCCTGGGGCAGGTTCGACGGCGGCAGGGTCGCGCCGCAGTCGGGGCCGGACGCGAGGTCCGGGGCCCAGGTCCACTCGTTGAAGTACATCTCGGACTGCTTCTCGGCGACGCCGCACAGGTTGTACGTGAACACGTCGGCGCGGCGGACGAGACGCACCGTCTGGCGGTAGAACACGCCGAAGCGCCCGACCGGGATGAAGCCGCTGTAGCTCGTCAGCGTCGTCGACGTCGTCGACTCGACCCACGTGCGCGCCTCGGCCTCGGTCATGCCCTCGGACACGACCTCGGACTGGGCCACGCCCTGGTTCATGTTGTACGTGCGCGTCTCGTTGCGGGACTCGGTGTCCGAGAGCCCGCGGCTCTGCGACGTCGAGCCCGACAGGACGTACGAACCACCGACCGAGCTCGTCGAGCCCTCGGTGGTCACGCTGCCGTACGAGCGGTTCGTCGAGGTCGAGCCGCTCGACGAGTACCCCTCGCTGTGCGACGTGCCGTAGCGCTCGTCGCTGCCCCAGCGGTGCGCTGCGCCGACGCCGACGGACGTGCCGACCGTGGCCTCGGCCTTGCCGTTGGCGACGAGCGGGACGCCCACTTCGCCGCCGGCGGTCACCGACGCCGAGACCTCGGCGTTCGCCGACAGCTCGTTCATGCGGTTGACGCCCTCGGACCGCGTCGAGCCGCTGGTCACGTCGTACGACCAGCTCTCGCCGTCCGTCGACGAGAAGCCGATGCTGTTCGACGACGAGCTGTTGTGCGAGACGCCGTAGGTCTCGCCCTGCGACACCGACTCCTGCTCGGTGAGCGAGGTCGACGACGTCGAGCTCTGCGTCGTGCCCGACGAGTAGCCCTCGGTCCACCCGGCGGTGTTCGTCACGCCGTTCGACCGGTTCCAGTTGTTCGACACGGTGACCGTGACCGACTGCTGGCGCGTCTCGCTCTGCGTCTCGGAGTACGTCACCCGGTTGCCGGGCTGGCCGGGGATGCAGCCGGTGACCGGCTTCGGCTCGAAGTACTGGGCGACCTGGTAGTTGCCGTCGTACCGCACCTCGAGGGGCCGATGGATCGTCCACGGCAGCGCCGCTTCGGCCATGCGCCCCTGGGCGTCCGTGGCGATCACGCGCCAGGTCGTGGCGTAGAACTGCTGGTCGTCGCCGACCGGGTTCGCGATCACCGGCTCGTCCCAGCCGATCGTGTCCGTCGGGCCGACGGCGGGGCGCTCGAAGGTCGTCACGCCGGCGTCGCCGTTGATCTCACCGAGCTCGTAGCGCCACGTCACGGGGGTGAACCCGACCGCGCGCACCGTCATCTCGTACGGCAGCCCGCCGAGCCCGCGGATGGCGGGCTGGCCACAGTCGGCGACAACCGGCTGCAGGGTCTCGATCTCGATCGACGGGTCGATGCGCAGGGTCGTGGGGTCGCTCTCGGGCCCGGTGATCTCGGTGCCGTCGGACCGGATCGACGTCGCGACGATCGTGCCCTCGAACGCGCCGGGGACGTTGATGTCGGCGAACGGGTTCTCGTACGGACCGAAGCGCGACCAGCGCACGACGTGGTCGCCGTCCTCGAGCTGCGAGTCGAAGGTCGTGGTGACCACGAAATCGGTCGGCGTGACCGAGCCGTCGTCGCCGCGGAACTCACCGGTGAAGCGCAGGCGCACGAGCCCGTCGCCGTCCTCTTCGACGAGGTTCGAGCCACGCAGCAGCAGCGGCTCGCCGATCGTCAGGCGGTCGACGGCCAGCTCGTGAATGATCGGCTCGGTGGTCGTCCGCGCGTCGTCATCGATGGCCGAGTCGGCGCTGCAACCGGCGAGGAGCGCGGTCACGGCGAGGGTCCAGAGAAGTCGGGTCGTGCGCATGGGGGGCCCGTTCGTGCGTTCGGTGCAGAGAAATCGTGTCAGTTCAGCCCGTTGACCTGCAAGCGGTACGTGTCGTCGCAGCTCGAGCCAAAGAACGGCTTCACCTGGATGTACCAGTCGCCGTCATCGCTCGTCGCGAAGCGTTCGCCCCACTGGATCAGCTCATTCGCCGTGCCGGCGTTGTCGGACGTCGCGGTCGTCGTCCGCGAGTTGCAGGCGTCGAGGCCGAAGTACAGTTCGATGTCGAAGTCGGCGCCGGCCGGGATCGAGTCGAGGCGGACGATGATCTCTTCGGTCACGTCGAACGAGCCGTCGATCGCCGTGAAGTAGAAGAAGTCGCCGGCGTCGTCCGGGTTGTCGATGGTGGCCAGGATGACCGCGTCGACCGGGTCTTCGCCGAGGAAGTGCGCGTTGCGGCACGAGTCGTTCGGCTCGTACTCGTCGGGGATCAGCAGGTCGGAGCCGTCGCAGTCCTGGTCGATGCCGTCGGCGCACACCTCGGTGCGCGGCGACACCTCGCCGAAGCACGACGTCCAGTCGCCCCAGTCGCACGCCGCGGTGCACTCGCGCTCGGTGAAGCCGTACTCGCAGGCGCCGACGCTGGTATCGCCGCAGAGGTCGTACTCCACGTCGCCGGGGGTGCAGATGCCCTCGCCGGTGCAGCCGGACCAGTCGCCCCACACCGAGTCGGTGCAGGTCCGCTGGCGGGTGCCGCAGAGCCCGCAGTCCTGGATGTCGACCGCGCCGTCGTCGCAGTCGCAGAACTCGGGGGCGTCGCACTCGATCCACAGGCCGCCCGAGCAGGTCTCGACGCCGGCGCCACAGGCGGTCTCGCAGCTGCGGGACAGCGCCTCGTCGATCTCGCCGTCGCAGTCGTTGTCTTCGCCGTCGCACACCTCTTCGAGGGGCTCGGGCGCGTTGCAGGCGCCGAACACGCCGCCTTCGCAGACCTGGACGCCGTCGCCGCAGACCGAGCGGCACTCGATGCGGTCGCCGTCCTGACAGTCCGGGCAGTCCTCGTCGATGTCGCCGTCGCAGTCGTTGTCGAGGCCGTCGAAGCAGACCTCTTCGGCGGACTCGCACTCGGCCTCGCAGCCCTCGTCGATCTCGCTGTCGCAGTCGTTGTCGAGCCCGTCCGCGCAGACCTCTTCGCCCGGGCGGGGGGCGTCGCAGTTGCGGTACACGCCGTTCGAGCACGTCTCGACGCCGTCGCCGCACTCCGACGCGCAGGGGCGGGTCTCGCCGTCGGCGCACTCGACCGCGTAGCAGCCGCCCTCGACGCAGCGTCCGCCGTCGCACTCCGCGTCGGTCACGCAGCCGCTCTCGGGGATGCAGTCGCCATCGACACACTCGAAGCCGATCTCGCAGTCGCCGGGCTGGCAGACGTCGATGCACTCGCCCTCGACGCACCGCTGGTCGTCGGTGCAGGGGCAGGGCGGATCGCCCCCTTCGCCGGCCGGCTCGCTGTCGGCGCCACACCCGAAGGTGAAGAGCGCGGCGACCAGGGCAGCGGCGAACAGGGCAGGGAGCGTGTCGTGATGCGGACGCGGCATACGTTCACGGGCGTGCACGGGATGGGACGGACACCTGGTGGATCCGGCCAGTGTCGTCAACCCGGATTCTGCCGTGTTTTCAGGCGCGATGCCAGCCATCGCCTGTGCTCGAGGGCTCGAACCGGGCGCACGAGCGGCCCGAATCGGGCGCGCACGCCGACGCGTCAGTCGAAGAGGTCGCCGGTCAGCGCGTTCAGCGTCGCTGTCGCCTGCTGCAGGCGCATCTCGAGCGACGCGCGGGTCACCGGGTCATCCGGCGGGTTCATCGCCAGCGAGAGCATGAGCCGGCGCCGCAGGAAGTATGCGCTGATCACCTCTTCGGCGAGGTCCTGGTGCAGCGTGACCATGCTGTTGATGTCGAGGCTCGACGGGTTGAAGGCCAGCTGCGACAGGTCCCACCCGGCGCTGACCTGATACTCGGTGACGCTGCCCTCACCGAGGTCCTGCGCCGCGATCTGGTCGGGCAGCGTGACGAAGTCGTACCGGTCGAGGGTCAGGTCGCTCGTGTTCGACCGGGTCGACGCCTCGACCTGCGGCAGCAGCGCGCTCAGGTTCGCGCGCCGGCGCAGGCTCGCGATGCGGTCCGTGCCGAGGCCGAAGTGATCCATCGCTTCTTCGATCGCCTCTTCGACGGTCGGCTCGCCGGCAAAGAGCGAGTCCTCGACCGAGGCGCTCTGCTGCTGCGGTGCGTACCCGGGGTAGCTGCTGCCGTACTGGGCGTGGGCGTGTGTCGTCAGGGTCACGGTCAGCGCCGTGACGGCGAGGATCCATCGCGTCATCGACAGGCTCCGGGCTGAGGGGCCGCGCGGTCGGCGGCCCGGTACAGGTCATCGGTGAGAAGGTTGAGCTGCGCGCGGACCTGCTCGAGGCGGACCCGGCGCATCGTGCACGCGCGCAGGTCGCCGACCTCGATGAGGTCGAGCATCACGAGGCGCGCGTGTTCGGTGTGCAGGCGCGCGACCTCGTCGCGGGTGCGGTGTTCGGCGACGACGAGCTCGCGCAGGCCATGGCTGGTCTGCATCGCGTCGCGGCGCAGCAGCAGGCGGGACAGGTCCCACGAGAGCATCCCGGCCACGCCGCTGTATTCGTTGCGGTATCCGTTTCGAAACAGCCGCTCGAGGTCGCCGAATCCGGCGCCGAGGCTCTGGCTGAAGAGCTGGGCGTCGGCGACCGGCGCGCGCTGAAACCACGCGACCTCGACCATGGGCAGCAGGGTCGCGTTGCGCGCGCGCCGCTCGGTCCCCACGACCCGCTCGCGTTCGATCGACAGCCGGTGGTGCGCGGCGCGGATCGCCTCGGCCATCGTGGGCCACGCCTGCTGGGCCTGGACCCACGCGATCTGCTGGTCCGTCGGCAGGTCCCACGGCTCGCCCACCCACAACCGGCGCACGCCTTCGTCGGACGCCATCCACAGCGTGGCTCGCGAGTCGTCGGCATAGGTCAGGTGGTGGACGCGGTCCTGCTCGGACCCGGACCAGATCAGCTCCCACCGGTCGAAGTCCGTCGTCTCCCACACGTCGAGGCCGGTGGTCACGGCGGCGCGGGTCCCGTCGTGGGCGACGGCGATGGACGCGACCGCCGAACCGTAGAGCATCGGCTCGGTGGCGAACGCAAACCGGTGCCCGCCGTCGCGCGACACGAGCAGGCCGAACGACGATCCGAGCAGCACGGTGTCCGGGTCGACGGGGCTCATGCGGGCGATGTCCACGTCGACCGCTTCGCGCCACCCCCACCCGGTGCGCATCGCGTGCAGGCGGTCCTCGCTGTGCCGCCACACGCTGCCGCCCACGACGAGGTAGCCGAACGGATCGTCGGGGTGAAACTCGATCATCTCGTGGTGCCCGTAGGTCAGCACCCCGTCCGGGGACCGGTAGAACGAGGCGCCGTCGTCGCTCGAGATAAAGAGCCCGCGGGTCGAGGCCACGAAGATCTCGGACGTGCGCCAGGGGTTCCATGCCGCGTGGCGCGGGGATCCCGTGTCGGTCGTCGCGTCGAACACCGGGTGCCAGGACAACCCGCCGTCGTCGGTGGACCACACCCCGGCGGTCGTCGCGGCGAGGGCGCGCAGGGCGTCGTCCGGGTGGGGCTCGATGCGCGAGACGGCGATGCTGCCATCGAGCAGCGCGCGGCTGGCCCGGTACAGGCTCATCGGGGACGTGCCCGCTCGCCCGCGGTCGATCGTGTCGCGCGGCGTGGTGAAGCCGAACCCGTCGTCGAAGGTCTCGCGGGCGAGGCGCCCGGCGCTGAGCTGGTCGAGCTGCTGGCGGATGCCGCCGAAGAGCACGTCGGCGTCGAACGCGCCGCGGAACTCGAACACCGACGACGGGTCGACCCGCCGCGCTTCGCGGGCCTCGGCGACCAGCGACAGGTCGGCGGCCCAGCCGTGGCGGGGGCGAGCGGGTCGGCCATCCCATGGCGAGAGCGTCGACGGGGTCCACGTGTCGCCGCCGTCGTCCGACGCCCACAGGTCCCCGTTGTCGGTGCCGAAGTACACGCGCTGCGGGTCGACGGCGCTGACCGCGACGGCGGTCACGGCGCCTGCGACGACGGTGCCGTCACTCACCCGCTCGAACGCCCGCGCGGTCTGCCCCATCGCCGGGGCGGCGAGGCACGCGACGAGGGCGAGAGCGAGGGCGGCGGTGCGAGCCAGCACGACGATCGGGGGCGCGGGACCGCCGCAGCATACGTCGTCCACGGGGTCGGGCGAAGAGGGTCGCCCGTCGCCGTGCTCAGGCGCCTTCGAGGGTGTCGACGAGCCAGCGGTGCAGGGGCGCGACGGGCACGAGCCGCTCCGTCATCCAGTCGACACACTCGGCGCTGTGCAGGGCCTCGGGGGGCACGTCCTCGTACGCGATGGCGAAGAGCCCGTTGTGCCGCAGCAGCTCGGCGCGCGGGTGGTCCTTCGCGAACCCGCGCGGCACGCGCTTGTAGTGCGAGCCGTGCAGGTGGACCTCGCTCACCGCCAGTCGATCGGCGATCGCCTGCAGCTCGGCGCCGCGGACCTCGTCGTCGACCGCCGCGCGGTACTGCTTCATGCCGTCGGACTCGAAGCGGTAGACGCCGGCGCCGATGACGAGCTTCGTCGGCTCGATGTGCACGTAGAAGCCCGAGCACGCCATCTTTCGGGCCGAGCCCTCCCACAGGAACATCGCCAGATGGGTCTTGTACGGGGACTTGTCCTTCGAGAACCGCGTGTCGCGGTGCATGCGAAAGATCGACCGGTCGATGCGCGGGTCCGCCTCGACGTCGGGTGCGACGCCTTCGAGGGCGTCCCCGAGGGCCTCGACGAAGGCGCGGGCCGGGGCGATGACCGAGGTCTCGTAGCGGTCGCGGTTGTCCTCGAACCAGGTGCGGTTGTTGTTCACCGCCAGGTCGTCGAGGAAGAGCATCAGGTCGGTGGGGAACCCGTCGAATCCGGACGTCGTCATCGCGCGCCTCGCCAGCGTCAGTGAGAGCGGCTCGGCGTGCGCAGCGGCTCGAGGAGCTGGCCGAGGCACACCGGCAGGCTCTCGGTGGTACAGGCGTCCGGAAGCTCCGTCCAGCGGACGGACTCGGCGTCGGCGAACCGGCGGTTCACGAATCGCTTCAGGTGGGCGATGCGCCGGATGGCGTCGCTGCGGGACGGCGAGCGCAGCAGCGCGACCCAGACATCCCCCTCGGCGACGATCGAGTGCCCGCGCCGCCCGACGAGGCGGGCCAGCAGCTGGGCGTTCAGCGGATTGCGCAGGGTGCCATCAGCGAACCGGACGCCCAGCGCGGCGCGCAGCCGAAACTGCGGGGCGTCGTCCTCGTCGTCGGTCAGCGGCGACACCTCGCCCACCGCCTGCGAGACCCGGATCGCGAGCGGGCTGGCGGCGATCGCTCGGCGCACCTGGTCCGTGTGGCCGCGGGGCTGCGGTGGCGGCGTGCTGCGGATCGCGGTGTTCGTGGGCGCTTCGGCGAACGCGTCCGTCGACACGGACGGGGTGGGCGACGGGATGCCCTCGGGTGGTGTGTCCGTCGGCCCCTCCGCGTCCATGCGCGTCGCCAGGGCCGGCTCGGGCGCGTCTGCACGCGGTGGCACGGCCGTGTACACAGACCCGTCGACCGTCCCGATGCCGTGCGCCGTCGAGGTGCGGGTCGGGGTGTCGATGGGCGCGATGGCGCCGCGCTTCGGGCTCGTGTTCGCCGGGTGCGTGCCGGGATCGGTCGTCTCGACCTCGGGGTCTGCTCGCCGGCCCCCATCCGTGTGTGCCATGCCGCCGGATGGGGCTTCGCGGGGCACCGTCACCGGGATGTACGCGCCGCTGGCCCGCGCCGGGGCGAGCGAGCGGAGCTGCAGCGCGAGCCCGGACGCGGCCGCGGGGCGCAGCCCGGGGTCGTTCGCGATGCAGTCGGCCACGAGCTCGACGACGTCCGGCGGGGGCGGCTCGAGCCCGCCTGCGGCGAGGAGGCGCGGTGCGTCGGCCCGGACCCGGTCGAGCATCGAGGCCACCCCGCCGTCGCCCACCGCGTCCCAGGGCAGGCGACCGGCGATCATCTCGAAGAGGCATACGCCCACCGCGAAGATGTCCGTGCGCGGGTCGATCGGATCGCCGAGCAGCTGTTCGGGCGCCATGTAGTCCGGCGTGCCGATGATCACACCCCGCGCGGTGTGGCGCCCTTCGGCGGGCAGGTGATCGTCCAGCGCGATCGAGAAGTCGATCAGCGTCACGGTCTGCAGCGGCGGCGGGCCCACCAGCACGTTCGCCGGCTTCACGTCCCGGTGCACGATGCCCGCCCCGTGGATCGCGGCGAGCCCCTCGAAGAGCGCGGCGCCGATCGCGATCGCTTCGGGCCAGGGCAGTCCCCGCCGCTGCCGGAGCAGGTGGTCGAGCGCGTCCCCCTCGACGTGGTCCATCACGATGAACGGGCGGTCGTCGAACCGCCCGACGTCGATCACCGAGACGACGTTCGGGTGCTGGACCCGGGCGAGCAGCTTCGCCTCGTGCTCGAACCGTCGGTGAAACTCGACCTCGTCCGTGTGCAGGATCTTGATGGCGACGCGATGCCCCAGCCGCTCGTGCCGCCCGACGTAGACGTCGCCCATGCCGCCGCGGGCGAGGTACCCCTCGACGCGGTAGCGCTGCAGCAGACGTTGTCCGGTTTCGAGTGGGCGCATGGGGGGCACGACGGGCGGAGGGCACGGCAAGGCGTGCGAAACAGACAAACCCCGGTGTCGGACTCTCGACAGATCGTTGATGTTTGATCATAGAGGACGAAACTGCACCGTCCACCCTCGGATCGGGGGGGCTGTCGCCCGGAGTGTCTCCTGTCTCTCGCCGCCTCGTCCCTCGAAGCCCTCCATGCCGCCGTCGACGCAGGCGTGGCCGAGCTCGAAGCCGTACACGGCGCGCGGCTGCACTGCCGTCGTGGCTGCACCGATTGCTGCGTCGACGACCTGACCGTGTTCGCTGTCGAGGCGGATCGCATTCGGCGCGAGTACCCCCACGTGTTGCAGTCCGAGGCGCCCGGTCGTGTGGGCGGGTGTGCGATGCTTGGTCCCGATGGCGCGTGCCGTGTGTATCACGCCCGCCCGCAGGTGTGCCGAACCCAGGGCGTGCCGCTGCGCTGGTTCGCCGATGGACCCGACGGCACCGTCGTCGAGCACCGGGACATCTGCCCGCTGAACGACCCGGGCCCGCCGATCGAGACCCTCGACCCCGACGCGTGCTGGTTGATCGGGCCGACCGAGGGCGGGCTCGCACAGCTGCAGCAGGCGACCGGGGCGTTCGAACGGGTCGCGTTGCGTGCGCTCTTCGCGTCCGAATCCGACGACGACGGCACACCCGAACCCGGTGGCGTGCATCGTTGAGGGCGTCCACTCGCCCCGACCCGTGCATGGCGTGCCGCACCCTCGTCCTCGTCCTCGGTGATCAGCTCGATCCCGACGCGCCCCTCGTCCGTGACCTCGATCCCGAGCGAGACGTCGTCGCGATGGCCGAGGTGATGAGCGAGGTCGAACGGCACTGGAACCACCGGGCCCGGGTGGCCCTCTTTCTGTCGTCCATGCGCCACTTCGCGCAGACCCTGCGCGACCGCGGCGTCCGCGTCCGATACCAGCGGCTCGGCGACGCGGACGCGGCCCCCGACCTCGTCGCGTACGCGCACCGGGTGATCGCCGACGAGGGCCCCGAGCGGGTCGCGTGGATGGAGCCCGGGCGCTGGGCCCTGCGCGAGGCGCTGACTGCGGCGATCGCCGACCACGAGGTCGTCGCCGAGCAGATCGAGGACCCGCACTTTCTGTGCACCCACGCGACCTTCGCGAAGTGGGCGAAGGGGCGAAAGTCGTTCGTCATGGAGCACTTCTATCGCGTCATGCGGCGCGACATGGACGTGCTCGTCGAAGGCGGCAAGCCCGTCGGCGGGCGGTGGAACCTCGACGCAGACAACCGCAAGAGCTTCGGGCGCGACGGCCCGGGGGCGCTGCCTGGGCACGTCGTGTTCGAGCCCGACGCCATCACCCGCGCCGTGTTCGAGGACCTCGAGACCCATGCGCCGGACCTGCCGGGATCCCTCGACGCGTTCGACTGGCCGGTGACCCCGGCACAGGCCCGCGAAGCGCTCGACGACTTCATCGAGCACCGGCTGCCTTCGTTCGGCGATGTCCAGGACGCGATGTGGACGGGTGAGCCGTGGCTGTACCACGCGCGCCTCGCGCCGGCGCTCAACCTGAAGCTGCTCGACCCGCGGGATGCGGTCGACGCGGCCGTCGACGCGTACGAGCGCGGCCACGCGCCGCTGAACGCCGTCGAGGGCTTCGTGCGGCAGGTCATCGGGTGGCGCGAGTACATCCGTGGGCTGTACTGGTGGCAGATGCCCGACCTGATCGGGCGCAATCACATGGGCGCCGATCGCCCGCTGCCGCCGCTGTTCTGGACGGGGGACACCGAGGCCGCCTGCCTGCGCGAGGTCGTCACCCAGCTGCTCGAGACCGGGTATGCGCACCACATCCAGCGGCTGATGGTGACCGGGCTCTTCGCCCTGCTCTACGGAGCGGATCCGGCCGAGGTGCACGACTGGTTCATGGCGCTGTACGTCGACAGCGTCGAGTGGGTGACCCTGCCGAACGTGGTCGGGATGTCCCAGTTCGCGGACGGCGGCGTGCTGGCGACCAAGCCGTACGTCGCGTCCGGGCAGTACATCGACCGGATGAGCAACTACTGCAGCGGCTGTCGGTTCGACCCGAAGGAGACGACCGGCCCGGATGCCTGCCCGTTCTCGGTGCTCTACGTCGACTACCTCGCGCGGCATCGCGAAGCGCTCGCCGACAACCACCGCATGGGGTTTCAGCTCAAGAACCTCGATCGGCGCGACCCCGAGACGCTCGCGGCGATTCGCGCGCGCGCCGAGGAGATCGTCGCCGCGGTCGCAGAAGGCACGCTGTAGCAAAAAACCGTGCGATCTCGCGCACCCGAGCGGGGGGTTCTTGCATCTGACATGTGGTGAATGACCCACCCCCCTGTGAACCCATGTCGCGCACGCCTCTGACCCTCGTCTGGTTCGGCAATGACCTGCGCCTCTCGGATCACGCGCCGCTCGTGGCGGCTGCGCGCCGGGGGGCGGTGATCCCGGTGTATGTCCACTCCCCCGAAGACGGGGGTCCGCACGCGCCGGGTGCAGCCCACGAGTGGTGGCTGCACCACACGCTGCACGCCCTCGCCGAAGACCTCGAGCGCGCGGGCTCGAAGCTCGTCCTGCGCCGCGGTGACGCCACCGAGGTGCTCGTCGCGCTCGCCGAGGAGACCCGCGCTGACGCGGTGTACTGGCACCAGCGGTACGAGCCCGACGTGGCGCGGCAGCAAGACGAGGTCCGCGCGGAGCTCGAGGCGCGGGGCGTCGATGTCGAGGCGTTCGAGGGATGGCTGCTGCACGACCCGAGCGAGATCCGCACGACGCAGGGCAATCCATACACGGTGTTCACGCCCTTCTATCGCAACCTCAGCAAGTCGATGGAGGTCGACAAGCCGCTGGCGAAGCCGCGCCTCAAGTCGAAGGCCCCCGACACGTGGCCCGCGTCGATGGACGTGGGTGAGCTCGAGCTGCTGCCGACGATCCGGTGGGACGCCGGGCTCGCCGACACCTGGGTGCCCGGCGAACGCGGCGGGCACGCGCGACTCGCCCACTTCGGCGACGAGCTGCTGCGCACGTACTCGACCGGGCGCGACCGCCCCGATCGGGACGGCACGTCGATGATCTCGCCGTGGCTGCGCTTCGGGTCGATCAGCATCCGGCAGGCGTGGACCGAGATCGACAACCGCGCCAAGCGTGCGCGGTCGGTCGGCCTGCCCGAGAACGCCGAGGACTGGCACCGCGAGCTCATCTGGCGCGAGTTCGCGTGGCACGTGCTGATCCACCACCCGCAGACGCCGACGAAGGCGCTGCGCCCGAAGTGGGACGCCTTCCCCTGGGAAGACGACGCCGAGGACGAGTGGTTCATCGCGTGGAAGCGCGGCAAGACCGGGTACCCGATCGTCGACGCGGGCATGCGGCAGCTGTGGCACACCGGGTGGATGCACAACCGGGTGCGCATGGTCGTCGCGTCGTTTCTGACGAAGGACCTGCTCATCCACTGGCGGCACGGCGAGCGGTTCTTCTGGGACACGCTCGTCGACGCCGACCTCGGCAACAACGTGATGGGCTGGCAGTGGGCCGCGGGATCCGGTGCCGACGCGCAGCCGTTCTTCCGCATCTTCAACCCCGTGTCGCAGGGCGAGAAGTTCGATCCGGACGGCGACTACGTGCGGCGCTGGTGCCCCGAGCTCGCCCGTATGCCGCGCAAGTACATCCACCGCCCGTGGGAAGCTCCCGCCGAGGTGCTCGAGCAGTCCGGCGTCGTGCTCGGTGACGACTACCCGGAGCCGATCGTCGACCATCGCGCCGCGCGCGAGCGGGCCCTCGAGCTGTACCACGACATGCGCTGACGACCGGCGCCGCGCCGCGGCTGTCGGGTCGGGTCGGATCGGCCGGGCGCGGATCTGGTCCGCGAACGCCGACCGGTCCTGCTCAGCGCTCGCGGAGTCCGTCCAGCACGACACCGACGAGCGCGGCCCCCACCTCGAGCGGGTCGCCGATGTCGGCGCCGTTGAGGGCGTCCCACGCGAGGCGTTCGACCGCGCCGATCACGGCGAGGGCGCTCACGACACCGGGCACGTCGCGCCATCGGCCGGCGGCGCGGGCGACCTCGGTGAGCTTGACCGCCCGTTCACGAATCTCGTCGGCGAGGTCGCGCAGGGGCGCGCGCGCCCCTCGCGCCGGGCCGCGGGACTCCTGCAGGTACAGGCGCATCACGTCGCGGTGCTCGAAGAAGATGGGCGCCAGCGAGAGCGCGAGGTGCTGGTAGGCCACCACCTGCGCCTCGATCGTCGTCGCGTCGTTCAGCTCGAGCTCGCACCGGTCGAGGGCGGCGCGAAAGGGCACGACGAGGGGCTCCAGGATCGTCGCCACGAGGTGCGCCTGGTCGTCGAAGTACCGGTAGAACCCGCCCTTCGCGATGCCGGCTTCGCGGGTGATCCGCTCGATGGTCGCGCCCTCGACGCCGTGCTCGAGGGCGACGGCGAGGCCGGCCTCGACGAGCCGTCGGGTCTTCTCGATGCGGTTCTTCTCGCGCCGCCCGAGCGGGGGCGCGTCGCCCGAAGCGTGGGAATCCGTTGACACGACCGTCCACCGGAGTCAAAGTGTGACCGAATGGTCACGTTTCTGGTTCTGCTGCCCGGACGGTCCCGATGATCGGCATTCCTCTCGGACTTCTCGCCGCCAACGCCACCGAGTGGGTGGTCCACAAGTACGTGTTGCACGACCTCGGGCGCAACCGGGACTCGTTCTGGGCGTTTCACTGGCACGACCACCACCGGGCCTGCCGGCGCCATGGGCACCACGATCCGGCGTACGACTCCGGCGCCCTCGAAGAGAGCGCCCGCCGGCGCGAGACCGGCGCCCTGATCGGCGCCGCAATCGCGGTCACGCCCCTGCTGCCAATCGCCCCGTTCTTCACGGCGACGCTCTACTACTCGGCGGTGCACTACTACCGGGTCCACAAGCGCGCGCACCTCGATCCCGACTGGGCACGCGAGCACCTGCCGTGGCACTACGACCACCATATGGGGCCGAACCAGGACGCGAACTGGTGCGTGACGCGGCCCTGGTTCGACCACCTGATGGGGACGCGCGAGCCATACGTGGGCACCGAGCGCGAGCGGCGCGATCGGTCGCGTCGCGAGGCCCGTCGCGCCCGCGCCGCGGCCCGCGCATCGGACGCACCGAGCCCCGGTCCCGCAGCGGCCGCCGCCTGAGGGCGAGACCCGTTGCAGTCCCGCGGAGCCCGCCGTACGGTAGCGACGCCTACCGAACGGTCGAGCTCACATGCCCGCCGACGCCACCGCGCTGGTCGCCCCACCGAAACGAACCCGGCTTCTGTCGGACGGTCGTCTGCGCATTCTTCGCGCGGCGATCGAGGCGTTCGTACACGACGGCGAGTCCACACCGCCGCCGGCGCGCCTCGACCGGGTGACCCTCGACGCCGACGACTACCTGGCTTCGACGACGGGCACGTCACGCATCGCCGTGTGGTTCGCGTTGACCGTGCTTCAGCTGTCCCCGTTGCTGGCCATCGGGCGCCCTCGCCTGTTCACCGGCTGCACGATCCAGGATCGTCAGCGGTGCCTGGAGCGCCTCGAGCGGTCGCGGTTCGTCGCGATCGCCTTGCTGGCCGCGGCGATCAAGGCGGTCTCGGCCTTCATCTGGTTCGAACACCCGCGGTCCCTCGCCTCGACCGGGTACGACGGCCTCTGTCGCACCGGCGGCGAGCGCCCCGACGCCCCGCTCGCCGAACGCCCCGGTGAGGACGCATGACGATGCATGTCGTTCACGGCTCGCGCCTTCGCGGGCCCCAGACCGTACGCGCCGAGGTGTGCGTGATCGGCTCCGGGTCCGGGGGCGCGGTCATCGCGCGCGAGCTCGCCGAAGAAGGCTTCGACGTGATCGTGCTCGAAGAGGGCCCGTACCACCCGCTCGAGGAGTACTCGCGCTGGCGCCCGATGGAGACGTTTCGCCGCATGGCCCGCGCCGGTGGGTCGACGATCGCGGTCGGTGCGAAGGGCTCGCCGACGGTCAACGTGCTCGCCGGATCCTGCGTCGGCGGCGGCAGCGTGCTCACCGGCGGCGTCTGCTTTCGCGTCCCCGACGCGGTGCACGACGAGTGGGTCGAGCTGCTCGGCACCGACAGCCTGTCGACCCGCGCGATGCAGCCGCTGTACCACCGCGTCGAAGAGATGGTGCACGTCGAAGAGGTGCCGGTCGACATGCGCCCGGCGTCCACGGTGCGCTTCGCAGAGGGCGCCGAGAAGCTCGGCTGGCCGCTCAAGCCGCTGCGCCGCAACACGAAGGGGTGCTGCGGGTGCAGCCGGTGCAACTTCGGCTGCCCCCACGGCGCGAAGATGTCGGTCGACCTCACGTACCTGCCCCGCGCCTGCGAACGCGGCGCGCGCGTGTACGCCGACCACCGGGTGGACCGGCTTCGGGTCGAGGGCGGGCGCATCACCGCGGTCGAGGGGCGACTCGTGACCGACCCGGACCGTCGGTCCGGCGACCGCTTCGTCGTGCACGCCGACCACGTGATCGTCGCCGCGGGCACGATGCACACCCCGGTGCTGCTCGGTCGCAGCCGCATCGGGCGCCGGTCGCGGCAGATGGGCCGCAACCTCACGCTGCATCCGGCGTTTCGGGCGATGGCGACGTTCGACGAGCCGGTCGATGTGTGGAAGGGCGCCCTGCAGAGCGCATACAGCGACGCGTTCGAGCACGAGAAGCTGATGTTCGTCTCGGCGTCCGCGCCGATGAACATGCTGGCCGCCGGGTTGCCCGGCGTCGGGCCCGAGTGGATGGATCGCACGCGGGCGATCCCGCACCTCGCGACGTTCGGGTTTATGCTGCACGACGACCCGTCGGGGCGCGTCCGCCGGACCCTCGGGCGTGAGCCGTTCGTCAGCTACGCCATGAGCGAGAGCGACCGAACGGCGACGCGCCGCGGGCTCGAGCTCATCAGCGAGGCGTTCTTTGCCGGCGGCGCGCGCGAGGTGCTGCTGCCGATCTTCGGCGCGTCCCCGATCCGATCGATGGACGAGCTCGGGCCCGTCCTCGATGACCTCGATTTTCGCCGCATCGAGTGCTTCTCGTTTCACCCGCTCGGCACCTGCCGCATGGGCACGGACGCCAGCCACTCGGTCTGCGATCACACCGGTCGGGTGTGGGGCCTCGACAACCTGTGGCTCGCCGACGGCAGCGTCGTGCCGACGAGCGTCGGTGTGAACACGCAGATCCCGATCATGACGATGGCGACGCGGATCGCGTTCGCGTTCGCCGAAGCCGCCCGCGCCTGACGCGCTGCGGTCGCGGTGCCGACCGCAGCGGGCGCGTCAGTCGAGTCGTCGCGGCCGAAAGATACGCAGCCCCCGCCGCTCGTCCCGATCGTCGGCGTCGTCCGCCGTATCGTCGGTGCCGTCCGGGGGGGTGTCGTCGACGTCCGGCTCGACGATCGGCACGACGACGGTCGCCGTCGGCTCCGGCGCGGGGTCGGGGTCCGGTCGGGTCGTGCGTGTCGTGCGCGTGGGCCGCGGTGTCGGGTCCGGTTCGGGCTCGACCGTCGGCGTCACCACGGGGAACGGCACCGCGGCGTACCGGGGCTCGTTCGGCGCGCTCTCGTCGCCGATGCGCGAGGCGGGATCGACCGCCAGCGGCTCTTCGTCGGGCTTCTCGACCCACTGCAGGCGCGGGCGCGCCGCCGGCGGGACCATGCCGGTGGACGCCGCGAAGACCCGCGCCCGAGCCGCCCGGATCGCGCGCCACCGGTCGTCGTCCATCGCGGCGACCTCGCTCGGCGTCGGCGGGGTCGGCAGCGCGGCGATCGGCGTCGTGTCGTCGGTCGTGGGGGGCGAGGTCCGCGGTGGTGCCGTGCCCGGGTCGACGGGCGCGTCGCCGCTCTCGTCGTGGATGATCGCGCCGCTGAACGCGATCTCGGTCGGCCCCTCTTCGGCCGCGTCGCGGTCGGGCCCGACGAGCATCCAGGTGGCGCCGGCGGCGAAGACCGCGCCGGCGATCGCCGCGGCGATCACGGCGCCACGCGGCATCGACGCGGGCACGACCGGCGACGCGTCCGTGCGCCGCGGGACACGCTGGGTCGGCGCCCACGGGCCGGGCCCGGTGCCGTCGCTCAGTGCCGGTACGACCGGAGGCGGCGCCGGATCCACGTTGCGTGGCGTGAGGGTCTGCCGCTTCGGGCGCTCCGACGGCTGCATCGTCGCGAGGTCGAAGAGGTGACTCACGTCGTCTTCGTCCGGCAGCGTCTCGGCATCGTCGAACGGCACGCGGACGCTGTCGTCGGGCGAGCCGAAGAGGTCGCGCGGCAGGCCCTGGGCCGTGCTCGCGCCCCGCGCCGTCGCGCCCCGCAGCGTCGCGTCGTGCCCTTCGTCCTCGTCGAGGCCGGGTTCGATCAGGATCGTCGTGTCGTGATCGACGGGGGCGTGATTGTCGGACACCGGCGGCGCGATGCCCGACTCCATCACCGAGTCGCCCTGCGCCGCTTGAAAGAACGGGTCGAGGGGGCGCTCGCCCGAGTCCGCCACGCGGCGGGTCACGTCGCTCGTCTGGTCGCGCCAGTCGTTTGGCTCGAGCCCGAAGTCCGCGCGCAGGTCGCGCTTGAGCTTCTCGGGGTCGACCGCACGGTCCCCGGGCGCCTTGCGCAGCCGGGCGAACGGACGCGCCGTCGGCAGCTCGCTGCGCTTCAGCTCGTTGATCACCCGATCGACGTCGACGAGCATCGCCGACGCGGTGCTGTAGCGGTCCTCGAGGTTCTTGGCGCACGCCTTGCGCAGCACGGGCCAGAGCTTCGAGATGCGGGTGTTGTCGCCGAAGTTCGTCAGCTCCGGCGCCATCTGCCGGTTGGCGACCTCGAAGGCGCCGAGCCCGACGAAGGGCGAGCTGCCATCGAGCATCTCGGCGAGGGTGTGCCCCAGCGCGTACAGGTCGCTCTGGTAGTTCGGCGTGCCCATCAGCACTTCGGGCGCGGCGTACTGGGGGGTGCAGAAGACCATGCCGCCGGTCGTCTGCGGGCCCTCGTCCAGCTCGCTCAGCTCGTCGACAACCTTGGCGATGCCGAAGTCGGTGACCTTGGCGACGACGTCTTCGTCGCTCGGGTCGTGCAGCAGCATGATGTTCGACGGCTTCAGATCGCGGTGCACGATGCCGCGGCTGTGCGCCTCTTCGAGCCCGCGCAGGACGCACATGGCGACCCGCGCGACCTCGATGTCGCGCATGCGCCCGTGCATCTGCACGTAGTCGTGCACGGTGACGCCGTTGACGTACTCCATGACGATGTACGGCAACCCCGCGGACGTCTCGCCGAAGTCGGTGATGCGCACGACGTACGGGCTCTGCAGCGACGCCGACATCTCGGCCTCGCGCTGAAAGCGTTCGATCGCGCTCGACTCGTTGAGCTGCCGCTGCTTGAGCACCTTGATCGCGTACTCGAGCTGCCGGATCCGCACGTGCCGCGCCCGGTACACGCGCGCAAATCCGCCCTCGCCGAGGGTGGACTCGACGCGGTACTTGCCGCCGATCACCAGCTCGAGGGCGAGTGAGCGGGGCGCCTCGGAGCGGATGTCGTCAGCGGCGGTCATGCAGTGCGTGCCGGGGGCGCGTCGGGCCTCTCAAGCATAACCTCGCGTCGTCGGGGCGCAATTCCGCTGCGCACCGAGCGTACGGCGCGGGTGGGCGCCGATCCGCTGCCGACGGGACTCCGCGGCGGATCAGGCCCGGCTGGCGAAGTCGTCGAGGAAGCTCACCAGCGCGTCGATCGAAGCGTCTGGCGTCGCATTGTAGATGGATGCGCGAAGTCCGCCGATGGACCGGTGGCCCTTCAATCCGTTGAGGCCGGCCTTCGCGGCCTCGGCGAGCAGCCGCGCCTCGAGCGCTGCGTCCTCGATCCCGAACGTGACGTTCATCGTCGAGCGGCTGTCGGGTCGAGCGTGGCCGACGTAGAGGTCGTGCCGGTCGATGGCGTCGTACACCCGCCGCGCCTGCGCCCGGTTGCGCTGGCCCATCGTCACGAGCCCGCCCTGCCGTTCGATCCAGCGCAGGACCTTCTCGACGAGCCACACCGCGAACACCGGCGGCGTGTGAAAGAGCTTCGCCGTGTGCGTGCCGTAGTCGAGCAGCGTCGGCAGCTTCTCGTTGCGGCGCTGCAACAGATCGTCGTGGATCAGCACGAGGCACAGCCCGGCGGGGCCGAGGTTCTTCTGCGCGCCCGCGTAGATCAGCCCGTACCGGTCGAGCTCGATCGGCCGGCTGAGGAAGTCGCTCGACATGTCGCAGACGAGCGGGATGCCGGCCGTGCGCGGGTCGATCGCGTACTGGGTGCCGTGGATCGTGTTGTTGGACGTGAAGTGCACGTACGCGCTGCCGTCCCGCACGTCCCACGCGTCGTCGGGCACGACGTGATCGAACCCGTCGGCTTCGGACGTCGCGGCGATGTAGTGCTCACCGAGGCGGGCGACCTCGGCGATCGCCTTCGTCGACCAGACGCCGGTGTTCACGTAGCCCGCGTAGCCCTTCGGCGGCAGCAGGTTCAGCGGCACCTGGTAGAACTGCTGCGACGCGCCGCCCTGCAAGAAGAGGATGTGCCACTTCGCGTCGAGCCCGAGCAGGCGGCGCAGGCTCTCTCGCGCCGACTCGGCGACGGCGGTGTAGTGCTTCGACCGGTGGCTGATCTCGAGGATCGACGCGCCGGCGTCCTGATAGGCGAACCACTCGGCGTGGGCTTCTTCGAGCACCTCGAGCGGCAGCACCGCAGGGCCCGCCGAAAAGTTGGGGGTACGCGTCGTCATGGGGCCTCGGTCAGAACCGGTGGACGAGCACGCCGCTGATCAGCTTCGGCTCGAACCAGGTGGACTTGGGGGGCATCAGCTCGCCGGCGTCGGACACGTCGACGAGGTCGGTGATCGCCGTGGGGTACATCGAGAACGCCAGCTGCCACTCGCCGGAGTCGACCCGGTCGGCGAGGGTCTGCGTGCCGCGGATGCCGCCGACGAAGGCGACGCGGTCGTCGGTGCGCGGGTCGGTGATGCCGAACACCGGCTCGAGCACGTGCTCGGCGAGGCGGGCCACGTCGAGGCGGTCGGCGACGCCGTTGCGTTCGGTGATCGGCAGGCGGTACCGCCGCCAGCCGTGCGCGGCATCGTACACGGCGACCTCGCCGGGCTCGACCGGATCCGGCCCGTCGCCCACGTGCTCGAGGTGCTCGACGACCGTGGCCCACGCGGCGTTGGCGCCGGCTTCGAACCCTCGCACGACGCGGTTGTACGCCATGAGGTTCATGTTGCTCATGGGGAAGATCACCGCGGGGAAGTACCGCTGCTCGCCGTCCCCGCCCAGCTCGGCGGCGGCGCGGCTCGCCGCCTTGCAGCGGTGGTGCCCGTCGGCGACGTAGAGGCGGTCGATCTCGCCGAACGCGGCGACGAGGCGGTCGACGTCCTGCACCCGCCAGAACGTGTGCTGCGTGTTGCGCGACGCGAAGTCGTACACCGGCGTGCCCGCCATCGTCGCCTCGAGCACCGCGGTGACGTCCGCGTGATCCCGGCACGTGAGCATCACCGGTTCGGCGTGGGCGCGCTGGGTGAGGATGTGCCGCGTGCGGTCGTCCTCTTTGGCGACCCGCGTCTTCTCGTGCTTGAGGATCACGTCGGCGTCGTAGTCGTCGACGGTCACGCAGCCGAACACGCCGACCTGCGGGCGACCGTCCATGATCAGGCGGTACACCCAGAGGCCCGCGGTCTCGTCTTCGGTCCAGGCGTCGCTCTCGGCGAACCGGGCCAGGGCCTTCGCCCCCGCCTCGTACACCGCGTCGTCGTGCTCGTCGGTGTCCAGCGGCAGCGCGACCTCGGGCCGCACCACGTGCAGAAAGCTGCCGTCTCGCCCCTCGGCGAGGTCCCGCGCCTCGGCGGTCGAGATCACGTCGTACGGCGGGCACGCGGCCTCGGCGACGTGTTCGGGCAGGGGGCGAAGAGCGCGAAAGGGGATCAGCGAGGCCATAGCGGGCAGGGGGCGAGCGATTCGGGGCTGGCGCCATCGGCACGAGAGCGGGCAGCCTGCGTCTCGGACTTGCACCCGTCAAGCGCAGATGCCACGAGGCGAGGGCACCCCGGCGCCCCGAGGTTTCACCGTGCGGGTCCTCTATCTCGAACCCTTCGACAGCGGCTCGCACGCCGAGTTCACGCGCACGCTCGTGGGCGGTCTCGACGCCGAGGTGACCGCGCTGACGCTGCCCGGCCGGCACTGGAAGTGGCGGATGCGTGGCGCGGTGCCGTGGTGGGTCGAGACGGAACCCGAGGCGCTCGCAGCCCGGTACGACGTGATCTTTGCCAGCGCCTACGTGCCCCTCGCCGAGCTGCGTGGCCTCGCGCCGGCGCTCGCGACGACCCCGGCGGTGCTCTACTTTCACGAGAACCAGCTGACGTACCCGGTTCGCGAGGCGCACGCCCACGTGCGCGACCACCACTACGCCTTCACGCAGATCGTGTCGGCGCTGGCGGCGGATCGGTGTGTGTTCAACTCGGCGCACAACCGGGACGGGTTCCTCACCGAAGCCGAGCGGTTCGTGCGCCGGATGCCGGACTTCGTGCCGGCGGCGTCGGTCGCCGGGCTGCGCGAGCGGTGCGAGGTGCTCGGGCTGCCGCTGCGGCTGCCCGACCTGCCCGACGAGGCGCTCGCCCCGCGCCCGGTCGACCCGGACCGGGGCCCGCTGATCGTCTGGCCGCACCGGTGGGAGTACGACAAGCACCCGGAACTCTTCTTCGAGGCGCTGCAGGCGTTGAACGACCGCGACCTGCCGTTTCGCGTCGCCGTGTGCGGCCAGCGGTTCTCGACGGTCCCGGACGTGTTCGACGCGATGCGCCCGGTGCTTGGCGACCGCGTCGTGGCGTGGGGGCGGGTCGAGCCGCGGGCGGACTACGAGGCCCTGCTGGGCGAAGCGGACCTCGTCGTGTCGACCGCGGACCACGAGTTCTTCGGCGCCGCGATGGTCGAGGCCGCCTGGTGTGGTGCCGAGCCCCTGGTGCCCGACCGCCTCGCGTACCCCGAGATCTTCGCCGAGCGGTACCGGTACCGCCACGACGATGCCCTCGCGCCGATGCTCGAGGCGCGGGTCCGTTGGGGGCTGGCAGGGCACTCGCTGCGCGCCGATCGCCGCGCCGAGCTGTCGCGATACCGGGCGGACGCGATGGTGCCCCGGTACGACGCCCTGCTCGCGCGGGTGGCGGGCGTGTGACCGGGTGCCGGGTGCGTTGAGGTCCCGCGGCGCAGCCGATACCGTGGTCGCACCCCCGACCCCGAGACGACGCATGAGCGACGACAAGAAGGTGTTCACCTATCCCGGCAAGGACGTCGACGTGCACTGGGACGGGCGACTCTGCATCCACGTCGGCGAGTGTGGCCGCGCCGACAACGAGCTCTTCGTCGGCGGCCGCAAGCCGTGGGGCCAGCCCGATCTCGTGGATCGCGCGACGGCCGAAGCCGTGTGTCGCCGATGCCCGACCGGCGCGCTGACGGTGACGCGACACGACGGCACGCCGTGCGAGGACGCGCCCCCGGCCCGCAACGTCGTGACCGTGGCCAACAACGGCCCGCTCTACCTCACCGGCGAGCTCGACGTGGACGGGGCTGGCGACGACCAGCCCGGTCTGCGGGTCCGGGCCGCGCTGTGCCGGTGTGGCAAGTCGCAGAACAAGCCGTTCTGCGACGGCGCCCACGAGGCCGCCGGGTTCGTCGACCGCGGCGCCATCGGGTCGACGGGCGACCCGCTCGAAGCCGAAGGCGGCCCGCTGACCGTGAAGCGTGCCCCCAACGGGCCGCTCATCGTCGAGGGCAACATGACGCTGCGTTCTGGCGCCGGGCGCGACGCGTGGACGGGGACCCGCGCGGCGCTCTGTCGGTGCGGGCACTCGAAGAACAAGCCGTTCTGCGACGGGGCGCACCGTCAGGCCGGGTTCGAGGCCGAGTAGGCGCCCCGGACGCGAGCCCCACGCTTGCGTCGGTGCTCGCGCCCCGTCATCGTCGAGAGGGTCGGCCAACACTCGCGCGCCGAATGGGCGCGCACCCGCTCGAGAGCAGCGCCATGAAAGACGGTGTGATCCGTGGTCTCGCGTTCGTGGGCATCCTCGTCCTCGTCAATGTGCTGAGTCAGGTCTTTGGCTGGGGCTTCATCCTCTACTGACGGGCCGCCTCGCCCCCGCCGCACGCACGCCGAGCTCGCGCTGGACGTCGTGTTTGCGGGGTACGCGATCTTCGTCGCTGCGCGCGCGGGGCAGCGCCTGCGCCCCGACGCCCCGGTGGCCTCGGTCGTCGTCGGTGCGATCGTGGGTGTGCACCTCGTGCTCGCCGCGCTCTTCGTGCGTCGTCGGGCGGCGCTCGCCGAGGCGTCGACCACCGGGGTGCTCGTGTCGCTGCCGTCTCTCGCGCTGGGCGGGGCGATCCTCGCGGTGGCGCCGCCGCCGGGGGACTGGCCCCTCGCCGCGGCGGTCGTGTTTGCCGCCGGTGTCGCGGTCGGTGTCGTCAGCCTCGTGACCCTCGGGCGTTCGTTCGCCGTGCTGCCGGCGCGCCGCGCGCTGGTGACCCGCGGGCCGTATCGTGTGGTGCGGCACCCGGCCTATGCCGGCGAGCTCGTCGCCGTCTGCGCAGCGGCGGCTGCTGCGGGCGCTGACCCGGTGGCGTGGGTCGTCGTCGTCGCCCTCGTGCCGGCGCTGGCTGCCCGGATTCGTGTCGAAGAGCAGCTGCTGGCCGGCGACCCGGCGTGGGCGGCGTGGGCGCAGCGGGTGCGCTGGCGGCTCGTGCCCGGGATCTGGTAGGCCGCACCTCGCATCGCACCTCATGCGGCGCCGCCGGCGCCCCTTGCCCGGCGGTGCGTGGCGCCGCATCGTAGCGCCGGATGCGCCCCCCGACCTCGAGGATCTCGTGGACTATCGCTTCATCGCCGACACCGGCGTCCGCACGTCCGAGCTGTGCTTCGGCACCATGGCCTTCGGCGGCGACGCTGACGCCGAGACCTCGGCAGCCATGTACCGCGCGGCTCGGTCCGCGGGCGTGAACCACTTCGACTGCGCGGACGTCTACAACGGCGGCGCGTCGGAGCACATCCTCGGGGACCTGATCGCTGGCGAGCGAGACCAGATCGTGCTCGCGTCGAAGGCGTACTTCCCCACGGGGGACGGGCCGAACGACCGGGGCACCTCGCGCTTTCACCTCGTGCGCGCGGTCGAGGCGAGCCTGCGGCGGCTGAAGACGGACCGCATCGACCTGTTCTGGCTGCATCGGTTCGACGACGCGACCGGGCTCGAGTCGACGCTGCGGGCCTGCGAGCACCTCGTCGCCACGGGCAAGGTGCTCTACCTCGGGTTCAGCAACTTCGCCGCGTGGCAGGTGTCGAAGGCCCTCGGCGCGCAGGCCCGGTTCGGGTGGGCGCCGGGCGTCGCGATCCAGCCGATGTACAACCTCGTGAAGCGCACCGCCGAGATCGAGATGCTGCCGATGGCGCAGGGCGAGGGGATCGCGGTGTTCCCGTACTCGCCACTCGGGGGTGGGCTGCTCAGCGGTAAGTACACCCGGGGGACGCGTCCGTCCGACGGGCGCCTCGAGCGGTGGCCGATGTACAACGTCCGGTACGGCGACCCGACGTACTACGCCGCCGCCGAGGACTTCACCGCCCTCGCCGCCGCGCTCGGCGTGCACCCGGTGTCGCTGGCGATCCGCTGGGTCGGTACGCATCCGGCGGTCACCGCGCCGATCATCGGCGCGCGGACGGTCGAACAGCTCGCGCCGGCGCTGGCGTCCGTCGACGTCGCGATGGACGACGAGCTGCGCGCCCGCATCAGCGCGATCACGCCCGCGCCGCCGCCGGCCACGGACCGCAACGAAGAGACGTCGGACCACAACTTCGGCTCGCGCTAGGGCGAGACCCGCGGGTGCGGCGAATCAGCAGGGGGCCTCGACCCGGTGGCATGTGCCGTCCACCCGGGCGTGCACGACGCTGCCGGCCGCGAACGACCCGGTGTGCAGGGCGCGCACGGTCTGGTCTCCGATCTCGATCGTGACCTGGACGACCGGTCCGACGAAGGCGCTGCGCGTGACGGAGGCCACGACGCCGTTGCCTTCGGTCGACAGCATGATCTGTTCGGGGCGGATCACCGCGAAGCCGCCGTCGCCGGTGGTCTGCAGGGGCCCGAGCGCGCTGCGGCCGTCGGCGTCCACGGGCACGACGAACGCGTCGCCGGTGGCGTGGGCCGCGGCGACACAGCTCGGCTGCCGGTACACGTGCTCGGGGGTGTCGAGCTGCAGCAGCCGGCCGTCGCGCAGGATGGCGACCCGGTCGGCGCACGCGAGCGCTTCTTCGGGGTCGTGGGTGACCAGCACGGCGGCGGCGCCGGTCGCACGAATGACGCCCACCGTGTCGTCGCGGAGCTGCTGGCGCAGGCTGCGGTTGAGGTTCGAGAAGGGCTCGTCGAGCAACACCACCCGGGGGCGCTGGGCGAGCACGCGAGCGACGGCGACGCGCTGCTGCTCGCCGCCCGACAGCTCGGTCACCTTTCGGGGTCCGTACCCGTCGAGCCCGACGCGCCCGAGCAGGGTGTCGACCTCGCTGCGGTCCGCGGCGCCGTAGGCGATGTTCTTCGCGACGCTCAGGTGGGGGAAGAGCGCGTAGTCCTGGAACACGACGCCGACCGACCGCTTCTCGGGCGGCGCCCACGTTCGAGAACCCGGCGCGTCCACGGTCTGCGCGCCGATGGAGAGGGTGCCCGCCGCGATGCGGTGCAGACCGGCGAGCGCACGCAGGATCGTCGTCTTGCCGGATCCGGACTCGCCGAGCAGCGCGACGACCTCGCCGGCGCGCACGTCGAACGAGACGTCGTGCACCACGGGGGTGCGACCCCACGCGATGGTGAGTCCGCGGGCGTCGACGGCGAGGGTGGGGGGCTGGGTCATCGTGACAACCTTCGGCCGGCGATCAGCCCGATGAGGGCGACGCCGAGCATCATGAAGATGGGGACGGCGGCGAGGGCATAGAACGCGTCTTCGGTGAGCGTCCAGATGCGCGTCGACAGGGTGTCGTACTCGAGCGGGCCGAGGATGAGCGCGGCGGGGAGCTCTTTGACCACCGCGATGAAGACGCCGAGGGCCGCAGCGCCGATCGCTGGCGCGGCGCTGGGCAGGATCACGGTCAGGGTAGCCCGCGCGCGGGACGCGCCGAGGGTCCGCGCGGCGTCCATCAACCCGGTGCCGACGCGCTGCAGTCCGTCTTCGAGGGTGCCCAGCGCCAGCGGGGTGAACCGGATCACGTAGGCGATCACGAGCAACCCGAAGGTCTGGTACAGCGGCTCGACCCAGCGCACGACGAACGAGACCATCGACAGGGCGACGACGATCCCGGGCAGGGCGTAGCCGACGAAGGTCAGCGTGCGCAGGGCGCGCGCGCCGCCGACGCGACCGAACCGATGGGCCAGCGCCGGGCCGATGGCCGCGACCACGAGGATGAGCGCCGACACGCCGCCGAGGATCGCCGAGTGCGCCGCGTCGTCCCAGGGCATGCGCAGCTCGGCGCCGAGGCGCAGCCCGCGGGTCAGCCAGTAGCCGACGACCCCGAGCGGCAGCCCGACGAACACGAGCACGAGGGTCGCGCAGAAGGCGAAGGCCACCCACCGCCAGCGCCCGAGCTCGATCGTCGGCCACGCGCGGTGCACGTCGAGGGTGCGGGCGCCACGGGCGGTGCGGCCGCCCACGACGAGAACGATCACGACGAGCACGAGGGCGACGACGGCGAGCAGCAGCGAGAGCGGTACCACCTCGGCGCGCGCGAAGAGCGACTTGTGCCGCAGGTACACGAGGTACGACAGCGACTCGAAGCGCAGCAGCGACACCGCCCCGAAGTCCCCGATCGCGTAGAGCCCGACGAGCAGGCCGCCGGTGGCCATCGGCGCGCGCAGCGCGGGCAACACGACGTCGGCGAAGGCGCGCCATGGGCCGGCACCGAGGGTCCGCGCGGCGCCCCACATCGCCGGATCGGTGCGCGACAGGGCCGCCTGGATCTGCAGCAGCGCGAGGGGGTACGCCCACGTCAGGGCGAGCACGACGCCCCACAGCGAGTAGACGTCGGGTGCGTCCTCGAAGCCGAACGGGCGCAGCAGCCCGTGCAGCCAGCCGTTGTGGGCGAACGCCGCCATCACGACGAAGCCCGACACGTACGACGGGACGGCGAGCGGCAGCACGAGCAGCACGCGAAACACGCGCGCGCCGGGCATGTCCGTCACCTGCGAGAACCAGGCTGCGGGCAGCGCGACCGCCACCGCGACGACCCCCGAAAGGGTGCCGAGCAGCAGCGACTTCGTCAGCGCGGCCCCCGTGCTCTCAGCGGCGAGGACCGTGCGAAACGGACCGAGCCCGTCCACGGCGCCGCGCACGACGAGCAGGACGAGCGGCACGACGCAGAGCAGCGCGAGCAGGGCGGCCAGCAGCGTGCCGACCCACGAGGTGTCGCGTCGGTTCGCCACCTACTGCAGGGCGCCGGATTCGCGCAGCAGGCGGTGGGTCGTCTCGAGATCGTGGATGTTCGCGAGGTCGACCGACGGGACGTTCAGGTCGGTCGCGGCGGGCAGGCCGTCCGGCGAGGCCACGCCGTTCACGAGGGGGAATTCGTGATTCGCTTCGGCGAACATCGTCTGCGCCTGATCGCCGAGCAGGTACCCGATGAGCATCTGCGCGCCCTCGCGGTTGTCCGATGCCTCGAGGATGGCGGCGCCGGTGACGTTCACGAAGGCCGCCGCGCTGCCGTCGCGGAAGTAGTGGTTCTCGGCGGCGAAGTCGGCGCCGTGCTCTTCACGCAGGCGGTACAGGTAGTAGTGGTTCGTCAGGCCGACATCGAGCTCGCCTCGGCCGATCGCGGTCACCATCGGCGTGTTCGAGGGGAAGGCCACCGGCTCGTTGGCCTGCATGGCGGACAGCCACTCCAGGGTCGCCTCTTCACCCTCCATCGCGATCATCGTCGCGACGAACGACTGGAACGACGCGTTCTCGGGGGCCCAGCCCACGCGCCCGCGCCAGTGCGGCTCGGTCAGCGCGCGGAAGTCCCGCGGCAGCGTCGACGAGTTCAGGTTGTCGGTGTTGTACGCGAGCACGCGCGCGCGCCCGGTGATGCCGACCCAGTGGCCCGCGGGGCTGCGGTACCGGGTGTCGACCTGGGTCAGCAGGCCTTCGGGGACCGCAGCGAGCGTGCCCTGCCCCTCGAGAAAGCCGAGGGTGCTGGCGTCCTGCGCGAGAAAGACGTCGGCCGGGGTGCGGTCGCCCTCTTCGAGCAGGGTCGCGGCGAGCTCGGCGCTGCCGGCGTAGTTCACGACGACGTCGACGCCGGTCTCGTTCTCGAAGGCCTCGATGATCGGCCCGACCATCTCTTCGTTGCGCCCCGAGTAGAGGACGATCTGCTCGACCTCGGTCTCGACCGCGGCACCCTCTGCGCCGGAGCCCTCGCCTTCGGTGGTCTCGGCGGATTCGGTCTCGTCGCCGCTGCCTTCGGCCTCGGCGTCCCCGCCGCCGGACGGCTGGCAGGCGAGCAGCGACAGAGCGGCGAGACAGAGCAGGTACGTGCGAAGTTGCGTCGGCATGGCGCCTCGGGGTCTGCAGAGGGGATGCGGTGTGAACCAGGGCCGGGGTCTAGTGCCCGCGCGACGGCGCGACAAGATCCGACCCGCTCGAAGGAGAAATCGACAATCGAAGTCGTTGACTCCGATGGCGACCGAATGTACCTCCGGGGCGTGGTCTTGAAAACGGTTTTCATCTTCATGTGAAGTATCCCGAGGATTCCGATGTTCCGACCGACCCTTCGCGCTTCGACCGCCTGCTTCGCGCTGCTGACGTCCGGCATGCTGCTCGCCGCGTGTGGTGACGAGCCGTCCGACCGGTTCGAGGGGGACCCGGTGGGCGCGACCGTGGACGTCCCGGCGACGTACGCGTTCGAGAGCCGCTTCGTCGATGGGGCGAGCAGCGTCGCGTACTCCGGCCAGACCTACCGTCACGTGCTCATCGACGAGCTGAACGCGTGGATCGCAGGCATGGGCGACGCGATCGACGGGGGCAGCTTCCAGCCCGCCGCAGACGGCGATGTGGTCGCCTCGCTGGACTTCTACTTCCGCTTCGACTCGGCCTCGAACGGCAGCACCGGGCTGACGGCGTACGACTTCGACCTGCCGCTGCTGCAGGGCACGTTCGACGACATCTCGAGCGACAAGGACCTCGTCGGCAAGCTCGCGGGCAACGACAGTGCCACCGACCACATGGACTGGTCGACGGCGTTCGGCGGCTGGTCGGACGCGTCCATCGCCGCCAGCGGGGGCAGCATCGACTCGCCCGAGGGCCTCGTGCTCGCGTTCTTCGAGACCCTCGAAGACAACGCCATCGGGCGCGCCGAGGGCACGGTGCGGCAGGGGCCGGACGGTGCGCAGCTGCCGGTGTACGTCACCGAGACCGGGCTCGACCTTCGGCAGCTGACGCAGAAGTTCCTGCTGATGGCCGTGACCTTCTCGCAGGCGGCGGACGACTACCTGGACGACGACACGGACGGCAAGGGACTGCTCGCGCCGAACACGCAGGATGGCGACAACGCGTACTCGACCCTCGAGCACCAGTGGGACGAGGGCTTCGGGTACTTCGGCGCGTCGATCGACTACAGCGCGTGGACCGACGCCGCGATCGCAGACGGCGCCGTGATGGACCTCGACGGCGACGGCTCGATCGACCTCGGCAGCGAGGTGAACTTCGGCGCGTCGACGAACGCCGCGAAGCGGGACGCCGGCGCCACCGTGGCGACCGACTTCACCGCTGAAGCGTTTGCCGGGTTCCGCACGGGCCGCGCGATCATCGCCGCGGCCGGCGACACCCTGACCGACGACGAGATGGCGGCGCTGATGACCGAGCGGGATCGCGCGATCGGCGCGTGGGAGTCGGCGATCGCGGCGACCGTCGTGCACTACATCAACGACACGCTCGGCGACATGGATGCCATGGGTACCGACGACTACAGCTTCACCGATCACGCGAAGCACTGGTCCGAGCTCAAGGGCTTCGCGCTCGGGTTCCAGTTCAACCCGCGCTCGCCGCTGTCGGACGCCGACTTCGCGCAGTTCCATCAGCTCGTGGGCGACGCGCCGGTGCTCGAGTCCGCTGGCGCCGAGGCCCTCGATGCCTACCGTGCCGACCTGCTCGCCGCGCGCGATCTGCTGCAGACCGCGTACGGCTTCGACCCCCAGAACGTCGAGAACTGGTGATCCCGTGAAGCACGCACTCGCTCTGTTCACCCTCTGTCTCGCCCTGCCCCCGACCCTCGTCGGGTGCTCGTCCGATACCGGTGGCGCGAACGACGACGCGCCGGTCGACGACGGCTTCGACGACGTGCGCCAGGCGCTGCTCGAGTCGACCGTGGTGGTCGTCCGCGGCGAGCTCGACACCCTCGTCGGCCAGGCCGAGGCGCTGCAGTCCGCGACGGACGCGTGGGTCGCGTCCGGCACCGCCGAGGACCGCGCCGCGGCGCAGGACGCGTGGTCGTCGGCGATGGGTACGTGGCAGCGGCTCGAGCTCATTCAGGTGGGCCCCGCCGGCGCCATGGGCGTCGCTGTCGGGGGTGAGGACCTGCGCGACGAGATCTACTCGTGGCCGCTCGTGAACCCGTGCCGCGTCGATCAGGAGATCGTCGAGCAGGCGTACACCGACGCCGCGGCCTTCGCGGCCGAGCCGGTGAACGTCCGCGGGCTCGACGCCCTCGAGTACCTGCTCTTCGTGGATGGCACCGACAACGCGTGCGCGCCCAACAGCGGCATCAACACCAGCGGCGACTGGGCCGCCATCGACGCCGACGCGCTGAACAGCCGCCGCGCCGCGTACGCCGCGACCCTCGCCGAGCTGCTGACGGCGACGGCGACCGACCTGCGCGGGCGCTGGTCCGACGCGGCGTTCGGTGGCGAGCTGACGCTCGCCGTGGCCGACACGTTTCGCACCCGGCAGGACGCGCTGAACGCGCTGTCCGACGCGATGTTCTACCTCGACAAGGAGGTGAAGGACATGAAGCTCGCCGTGCCGACGGGCCTCACCGACTGCGCCGAGGCGACCTGCCCCGACGCGGTCGAGTCGCCCTGGTCGGGCCGGTCGCTCGACAACGTGCGCGACAACATCGCCGGGTTCGCGATGCTCTACCACGGTGGCGCGGCCGACGACCCGAACGCGGTCGGCTTTCACGACCTGCTCGAAGCGGTCGGTGCAGCAGATCTCGCCGAGGGCATGGACGTGTCGATCGGCGACATCGTCATGTGGACCGACGACCTCGACGGCACGATGGTCGAGCTGATCGCAACGGACAACGCGTCCGTGATCGAGGTGCACGACCGCATCAAGACGTTGACCGACCTGCTCAAGACGCAGTTCGTCGGTGTGCTCGACCTCGAGCTGCCCGACCGAGCCGCGGGGGACAACGACTGACCATGCGCCTCGCCGCCCTGTGCGATCGCCTGAACGAGCCGGTGAGCGGTGCGTCCCTGAACGCCCTGCGCATCGGCTTCGGTGCGTTGATGGCGTTCAGCGCGGTGCGCTTCGTCGCCGAGGGGTGGGTCGAGCGGTTCTACGGCGAGCCGACCTGGTTCTTCACGTACTACGGCTTCGACTTCGTGCGCCCGCTGCCGGTCGCCGGCATGTACGCGCTCTACGTCGCGATGGCGGCGCTCGGCGTGGCGATCGCGGTCGGCGGTCGGCTCTATCGGCCGGCCCTCGCCGCCTTCGTCCTCGTGTTCTCGTACGTCGAGCTGATCGACGTCACGAACTACCTGAACCACTACTACCTCGTGACCCTGCTCGGCCTGCTGCTGCTGGTCGTGCCCGCGCATCGGCCGACCGTGCCGCGGTGGGCGGTGTGGCTGCTGCGGTTTCAGATCGGCGTCGTCTACACCTTCGCCGCGCTGGCGAAGGCCGGCCCGGACTGGCTGATCCATGCCCAGCCGCTGAACATCTGGATGTCGGCGCGCACCGAGACGCCGGTCATCGGCCCGCTGCTCGACCTGTGGTGGGTCGCGCTGGTGATGAGCTGGGCCGGGTTCCTCAACGATCTGCTGGCGCCGTGGCTGCTGGCGTGGCGGCGCACGCGGCCGTGGATGTTCGCCGTGATCGTCGTCTTTCACGGGTTCACCGGCGTGTTCTTTCAGATCGGGATCTTTCCGATCCTGATGGTGATGGGGGCGACGACGTTTTTCGCGCCGGACTGGCCGCGGCGCCTGCGCGACCGATGGCGACGCTGGCGGGGTACCGCGTCACGCGTCGAGACGTCGCCGACGACGAGGAACCCGCCGATCGCACCGGTTGCTCCCCTCGGTCGCTTCGGTCTGGTCGCCATCGCCGTGTGGATGGCCGTGCAGGTCGTCGTGCCCCTGCGCGGCTGGGCCTACGGCGGCGACGTGAACTGGCACGAGCAGGGGATGCGCTGGTCCTGGCGGGTGATGTGCCGCGAGAAGAACGGCGCGATCACGTACGCGGTGCACTTCGATGGTGACCGCCGCCACCTGGTGTATCCGTCCCGCTATCTGACGCCGCACCAGGAGCGGGAGTTCTCGGGCCAGCCGGACATGATCCTGCAGCTTGCCCACCAGATCGGCGCCGACTATCGCGCCGCTGGTCACGACGACGTCGAGGTGCGTGTGGACGCCCTCGTGTCGCTGAACGGGCGCCCGCCAGCGCCCATGATCGACCCGACGGTCGACCTGATGGAGATCCGTCGCGGGCTCGCGCGCGCGGACTGGATCCTCGCGCCCCCGCCGGGCCCGCCGATTCGGCTGACGCCCTCACGAACCCTGCCCACCGCAGCTCTCACCGAGACCCCATGATTCGCACGATCACCGTGTCGCTCGCGGCCACCGGTTGCCTCTTCGCGTCGCCCGTTGTGGCGTCGGGGCCGATGGACGGCCCGCGCGCTGCCGTCGCCACCTCGCTCGCGCAGGCGGACGACGCGATCGACGCCGCCGAGCCGTCGACCGAGGCCGCCGAGCCGTCGACCGAGGCCGCCGAGGCCGCCGAAGGCGACGAGGCCACTGCGGACGCCGACGAGTCCGGCACCGATGATGCGGCCGGCCGCGACGGGCGGCTCGGCACGATCCGCGTCACCCGGGACCGCGAAGACCTCGATCGGGTCGGCGGGTCGGTGACGCTGATCGACGAGGAGGCGCTGGAAGCCTTCGAGTTCGAGGACCCGACCGCGGCGCTCGCGCCGGCACCCGGCGTGTACGTCCGGCAGGAAGACGGCTTCGGGCTGCGCCCGAACATCGGCATCCGGGGCACGGACTCCGAGCGCAGCCGGCGGATCACGCTGATGGAGGACGAGGTGCTCGCCGGGCCCGCGCCCTACGCGGCGCCGGCGGCGTACTACTTCCCCCTGCTGGGGCGGATGACGGGCATCGAGGTGTTCAAGGGGCCGGCAGCGATCGCGTACGGTCCGCATACGATCGGTGGTGCGATCAACCTCATCTCGCGCGAGATCCCGGACGGCCCCGAGGGGGGCGTCGACGCCTCGATCGGCATGCATCTCGCCAACAAGCTGCACCTGCACTGGGGCACGAGCAACGACCGGTTCGGGATCCTGATCGAAGGGCTGCACCTCGGCTCGGATGGGTTCAAGGACCTCGACGGCGGGGGCGACACCGGCTTCGTGCGCGACGAGTTCGTCCTCACGGGCATGGTGCGCAGCAACCCCACGGCGTACCTGCGGCACCGGCTCGAGGTGCGCGCCGGGTACTCGCGCGAGATCTCGCACGAGACCTACCTCGGGCTGAGCGACGCCGACTTCGACGCCGATCCGTTTCGCCGGTACGCCGCCAGCGAGCTCGACCGGATGGCGTGGTGGCGCACCCAGGGGCGCATCGGGTACCGCCTCGACGTCGGCGACGACCTCGACGTGCGCGTTGTCGGGTACCGGCACGACTTCTCACGCACGTGGCGCAAGGTGAACGGCTTCGTCGATGGCCCGTCGTTCAGCGAGATCCTCGCCGATCCGGACTCGGGCGAGCGGCAGATCTTCTACGACGTGCTCACCGGCGCGCAGGACACGTCGGTCGACGCCGAGCAGCTGATCATCGGCGGCAACGGGCGGGACTACATCTCGCAGGGTGTGCAGACCTCGCTGCGCTATCGCGCTGGCGACGAGGACCGCGTCGACAACGAGCTCGAGATCGGGCTGCGGGTGCACAACGACAGCGTCGATCGGGATCACACCGCCGAGACCTTCGCGATGCAGGACGGCGGGCTGGTCGACACCGGCGCCGACGCGTACCTGTCGCTCGACAACGACGCGCGGGCGCTGGCGATCGCCGGCTTCGTGCGCAACCGCCTGACGTGGCAGGGGCTCACCGTCGAGCCGGGGCTGCGGTACGAGCACATCGAGACCGAGCTGAACGACGATCTCGCCGGCACGTCGTCGTCGAACACGCAGGATGTCGTGCTGCCCGGCATCGGCACGCACTACGCGTTCACCGAGCAGTTCGGGGTCCTCGCCGGTGTGCACCGTGGCTTCAGCCCGGTCTCGCCGGGGCAGCCGAATGCGGTCGATCCGGAGACGTCGACGAACTACGAAGCCGGCGTCCGGTACTCGGAGCCGCGGCTCGGCACGCTCTACGAGGTCGTCGGGTTCTTCAACGACTACAACAACCTGCTGGGTGAGTGCTCGTTCTCGCGCGGCTGTGACGAGGACCAGCTCGACGACCAGTTCAACGCGGGCGAGGTCGACGTGTACGGCGTCGAGATCGCCGCGTCGCAGACCGTCCCGCTCACGCCCACGATCGACCTCGGCGTCGACGCGGCCTACACGCTGACCCAGTCGCGGTTCGCGTCCGACTTCGTGTCCGGCAACCCGGCGTTCGGCGAGGTCGAAGCCGGCGACGAGCTGCCGTACGTGCCGACGCACCAGGGGTCGCTGCAGCTCGGGCTGCTGGCGAACGTCTGGGGCGCGAACGTGCGCGCGAGCTACGTCGGCGCGATGCGTGAGCAGTCCGGCGGCGGCGGGCCGCTCGAGGGCGCGATGACGGACCCGATCGTCATGTTGGACGCGCTGGCGTTCTACGAGATCTTTCGCGACGCCGAGGTGTACGTGAAGGGCGAGAACCTGACGAACGCGCGCCCGGTCGCGTCCCGTCGCCCGTACGGCGCCCGCCCGGCACGCCCGCTGATGGCCCACGTCGGATTCCGCTGGTCGTTCTGACGATCGCGGGGGTGGGGGTGGGTCCGGTGTTCATGGCGCCGGGCCCGTGTTGCCCGTCAGCCGTTCAACCCGTCGGGTCGAAGTGCAGCGGGACCTCGCGGTAGCGCTCGTCGATGGCGGCGAGGGCGGGGTCCCAGTCGGGCATGCGGAGGCCGGCGATCTGTTCGAGGGCGGCCTCGTCGAGGGCGTCGTGGCCGGACGACTCGACGACCACGACGTCGATGACGTGTCCGTCGGCGTCGAAGCGGAACCCGACGACGACGACGCCTTCGACGTCGGCGGTGAGCAGGTGGCGCGGCCAGCGCACCGAGCGATCGATGCGGGCGCCGAGGCGGCGGTCGAACCGGGCGCGCAGGCGCTCGAGGGCACGACGCTCGTCGCCGGTCATCGGGGCGACGCGCTCGGTGGCCGTGCCGCCGTGCATGCCGACGGGCTCGAGCGCGGCGGTCGCGTCGGCGGTGCCGGTTGGCGAGGTCGCCGCGTTCGGGTTCGGGGTCGCGCTGGGGTCGGCGTCCGCGTCCGGCGTCGCGGCGGCCACCTGGGTGGTGGGCTCGACGACGAGGGCGTCCGGGTCCGGCGCGTCGTCCGGGTCCGGCGTGACGGCGATGGGGTCGCCGGCCGGGATCAGCGGCGTCGGCTCGGGCTCGGGGGTGGTCTCGGCCTGCGGCTCGACCGGATCCGCCGCGGCCACCTGCTGGGGCTCGGGGGGGGTCTCGGGCTCGGGCTCGGGCTCCGGGGTGACCTCGGGCTCCGGCGCATCGGGCTCGGGCTGCGGCGCCTCGGCCAGCTCCGGCGCATCGGGCTCGGGGGCGTAGTCCCACGACCCGCTGATCTCTTCGATGTCTTCTTCGTCGAGCTCGAGGCTCGGGTCGATCGACGCGTAGAGCGAGAGCGTCATCGCCGTCGCGTTGGACGGCGGCGGCTCGGCGTGGCCAGCGACGACACCGACAGCCGCGTGGGCCGTCGCCGACAGGACGAGGGACCCGATCAGCAGCCGATCGATCGACCACCACCCGCGACGAAAGAGTCGTCGGGTCGTGGCGTCGGTCGCCGCATTCTGGGGTCCGCCCTGCCGGCCCATCAGAGTCCTCGCTGGCGTCGGTCGGTTCACGCGCGGGTCGCGCGCGTGCTGGCGTCGGTCTGCCCACGCGCGGCTCGCGCGCGCTGAGCACACCCTGACCATGGAAACATGGTCGTGGGATGTCAAACGATTTTGAAAGTGGATTTCAGGAGCAACGATCCGCCCCTCGCTCCCGGTGCCCGCGGCGGGCGCTCGAACCGGGCGGATCCGCCCTTCGAACGCCGGTGGCGCCGCGCTCGTACGGGCCTGCGGCGAGCCCCCGGCTCACAGCGCATCGAGCAGCGCGCGCCACCACTCCGCCTCGGGTTCGCCGTCGGCTCGCTTCATGTGCAGCAGCGCGATCTCCTGACCGTCGGCGTCGTACGCCTCGAGGGAGTGCAGATCCCCCGCAGCCGTCGGCTTGCGCACCACCCAGGCCCGGTCGACACCGGACGCACGCAGGTGAAACTCGAAGCCCGGGTCGAAGATGTTGAACCACTCGCCCATGACCTTCGTGCGCTGCACCGGCCCGATGTGGATCTGGTAGCAGCCCGTGTTGCCGACGAAGATCATGACGGTCTGCTCGGTCTCGCGGATGCGATCGAGCAGCGTCTGCACGGCGTCGACGCCCACCGCGCGCGTGAACGTCCCCTCGGCGAGCGCCATCGCCGTGGTGCGCTGCACCCGGTGCCGGCGCAGCAACCCGAAGAACTGGTGGGTGTCTTCGAGCGCGGCCCAGTCCGCCAGCAGCGCGTCGCGGTCGACCTGCTCGGCGTACGCGGGAGCGTCGCGGGGTTCGACGGACTGCGTGCGGGCCTGATCGTCGTGGCGAAAGCGGTCGACGAGGGCGTCGAAGCCGGCGATGGCCGTCTCGGACCGGCCGAAGACCTTGTGCACCGCGCCGCCGAACCGGTCGAAGAGCTGGATCGACACCGGGTACCGGCTGTCCGGGCGGCGCAGGGCGAACGCGCTGCCCCACTGGTGCAGAAAGAGCCGCAGGTCGATGCCCGCGTCGAGCACGTTGCCCATCGTGATCCGCCCGTGACGAAAGATCTCGACCGGATCGAACGTGCCGTTCTTCTCGATGACCGCGTGCGCGTTGCGCGTGATCGCCTTGAGTTCACCGAGGTCGGTGAGGGCGTGCACGAGCGGCTCGAAGTCCGGGCGCAGGCGGATCACGCGCTCGCCGTCACACTCGGCGGCGAGCAGCTCGGCTTCGGTCGTGCCGATCGCTTCGGCCAGCTCGCGGGGGAAGCTGCGCCCCCCCTGCGCGGCGCGCCACGCGGCGGCGCGCTCGAGCAGGTCGTCGGGGCTGTTGTGGGGGGCAGCAACAGAGTTCGGCGGGGTCATGACAGGTCCGGAGTGGTCGGGTCGAGAGTGGGGGTCGAAGGCAACGGAGCGGCCCACGCGATGCGTTCGCCGTCGTCGGTGCGGTGCACGCGCATGGGGGTGCCCCAGGCGACCTCGAGCAGGTCGGGGCGGATGATGGCGTCGGGGGTGTCGCAGGCGATGCAGCGCCCGCGGTGCAGGAGCGCGAGTCGGTCGCAGAACCGCCCGGCGAGGTGCAGGTCGTGCAGCACGACGATCACCGCGCCGCCGGCATCGGCGCGGCGTCGCAGCAGGGCCAGCGCCTGCATCGCGTGCTTGAGGTCGAGCCCGGCGGTCGGTTCGTCGACGAGCAGGACGGCGCCGGGGCCGATGCCGTCGGCCTGGGCGAGCAGTCGCGCGAGGTGCACGCGCCGCAGCTCGCCGCCCGAGAGCGCGTGGTGGGGCCGGTCGCGCAGCGGCGTCAGGTCGACGGCATCGATGGCGCGGGCGACAGCGGCGTCGCGGGCCGTCGGTGACTCGGTGAACGGCAGGCGCCCCAGCGCGACGAGCTCGTGCACGCGAAAGGCGAACGGCACGGCGGTGTGTTGCGCCATCACGGCGCGCACGCGTGCGAGGCCGGCGAGGTCGTGAGCGCCGACGTCGAACCCACCGAGGGTCACCGAGCCGGTGAACGGCAGGTCGCCGGCGATGGCGGTGAGCAGCGACGACTTGCCCGCGCCATTGGCGCCGACGAGGCCGAGCACCTCGCCACGGCGCAGGGTGAGGTCGACGTCGTGCACAACGCGGCGGGTGCCGCGCTGCACGGACACGCCGCGCGCGACGAGCGGGCCCGGCGCCGGGCCGCCGGCGCGGGGCACGCGCTGAGGCGAGGGTGCATCAGACATCGAGGCCTCGCTGGCTCTGCAGCAGCAGCCACAGCAGGACGGGGGCGCCGACGGTGCTCATGACGACGCCGACGGGCATCTCGAGCGGCGCGGCGGCGGTGCGGGCGATGAGGTCGCCGCCCACGACGAGGATCGGGCCGAGCAGCAGGCCGAGGGTGATCACGCGGCCGTGCGACGGGCCGACGACGAGCCGGATGATGTGGGGCACGACGAGGCCGACGAAGCCGATGAGGCCGGTCACGCCGACGGTGAGCCCGGCGGCGACCGAGGCGCCGACGATCGCACGTCGCCGGATGCGGTCCGGTTGCCGCCCGAGGTAGCGCGCGGCGGCGTCGCCGAGCGAGAGCGCGTCGAGGTCCGTGCCGAGACGGTTCATCCCGACAGCGACGAGCACGGTTGGTGGCACGAGCCAGAGCGCGAACGCCGGCGTCGTGGCGCCGAGCGAGCCGAGCGACCACATCGTCATCGCACGCAGCTGGGCGTCGTCGGCGATCCACGTCATCCACCCGATCCACGCGAACCCGAGCGCGTTCATCGCGACCCCGGCGAGCAGCATTGTCGCCGCGGACGTGTGCCCGGCGCGGGTGGCGAGGCGGTACACGACGAGCGTCGTTGCCCATCCGCCGACCGCTGCGGCTACGGCGACGACCACCGGGGCCGGGACGCCGAGCCGCGCGACCCAGGCGTCGCCGAGGACGAGGACGGTCGCTGCGCCGGCGGCGGCGCCAGCGGACACGCCGATGAGGCCGGGGTCGGCGAGGGGGTTGCGAAAAATGCCCTGCAGGGTGGCCCCGGCGCTGGCGAGGCCGGCGCCCACCGCGAGGCCCATCGCCAGCCGCGGCAGGCGGATCGTGCGAACGACGGCCTGTTCGGCGGTTTCGACGGGGACGCCGAGGTCGACGCGGACGAACGACGCGAGGATCGCCAGCACGTGCGTCGGCGCGATGCGCATGGCGCCCATGGCCAGGGACGCCACGCACAGCGCGGCGAGGACGATGGCGAGGGCAATCGTCAGCCGGTGGGCGGTGCGGTCCGGGTTGGGGGTCGCGGCGATCGTCACGGGTGGGCCGGGTCGATGGCGGCGTGCACGCGGTCGGCGAGCTCGCGCGCGCTCTGCGGGTACGACGGCCCGAACGACAGCAGCGCCTGGTCGCGCATCGAGACGACCCGTCGTTCGTCCCACGCGGTGGTCGACGCGACCCCGGGGATCGCTGCGAGGCCATCGAGCCCGCCGAGGCTCTCGAGCCCTGCGGTCGGCACGATGAGCACGTCGGGGTCGGCGGCCACGAGGGCTTCGGCCGTGAGCGGGGCGAACCCGTCGAGGTCGCCGAACGCATTGGTCAGCCCGGCGAGCTCGATCATGGCGTCGGCGGCGGTGTTCGCGCCGCCGATCATGAGGACCGTCGGGCCGCGGGCGTACAAAAAGGCGACGCGCGTCGGGTCCGGTGCATCCGCGCCGGGCAGGGTCGCCTCGGCCGACGCGAGCTGCGTGACGAGTGTGTCTGCTTCGGCTGTGCGGTCGAACGCGTCGCCAAGCTGTTCGACCCGCAGGCGTGCCTCGTCGGCAGAGATCGCCTCGACGACCTCGATGGTCTCGATGCCGGCGGCGCGGATCTGGTCGAGCGCGGCGGCCGGACCGGCGGTCGGCATGTGCACGACATGGGTCGGCGACAGCGCGATCACCCCCTCGGCGGCGATCATGCGGTAGTACGCCAGCTCGACGACGTCGTCGCGCTCTTCGAGCAGGTCGCTCGACGTGTCGGCGGCGATGATCGCGGCGCAGAGGTCGAGGGCGCAGAGCGTGTCGGTCACGCCGTCGCCGAGGCTGACGATGCGAAGTGCGGCAGTGCTCGCGGTGGCGTCGTCGTGGGGGGACGCGGTCTCGCCGGAGCCGTCCGTGGCGGGCGTGTCGGACGGCGCACAGCCGGCTCCGATGACCAGCGCGAGAAGCCCGCACGCGGCGATGTGCGGAGCAAGGCACGAGAGGGGTCGAGTCATCGGGTGGTCCATTCGAGGGTGACGAGACCGGCGCGTCCCGGGGCCGGGCCCCACGACGGATGGGTCTGGTCGGTGAGATTGATGGCTTCGGCGAAGATGGTGAGGCCGTCGGTCGGCGTGACGGCGGCCCCGACGTCGAACCGGGCGAACCCCGGCGCGGGGTCGGCGCCGGTCGGCACGGTCTGCGCGGTGCGACCGGACACGTCGGCCCACAGCTCGAGCACGTCGCGCACGGCGAACCAGCGCAGCTCGGCGCGGGCCCGGTGTTCGGCGCGCAGGTTCAGGGGCTCGTCGGCGAGGGATTCGGCGACGGGCACCCATGCCCAGGAGGCTTCGAAGTCGAGGGCAGACGGCACGAACGTGGCGCGGATGCCCGCGTTCGTGCCGAGGATCCGAGCGCGCCCGGTGTTGCCGTAGCTGAACACCGGCACGCCGTTCGCCGTGTCCCCCGTCGCGACCGTGTCGATCGCGTCGTCGAGACGGTGGACGAACCCTTCGAACTCGACGCTGAACCGGTCATCGGGGCTGATGACGGCCCCGGCCCGGCCGGTCCATGCGAATTCGGGACCCAGATCCGGTTGCCCCTCGACCGCGTATCCCACGTCGGCGTGGTCGAAAAAGAGGTAGAGTTCTTCGGCGGATGGGAGCCGCCGGGTGCGTGCCCCCGAGGCGCGCACGGTCCACGCGTCGCCGAACCTCCGGGCGGAGGATACCTCGCCGGCGGCACCGGGGCCGAAGGCGTCCGACAGGTCGACGATCGCGCGGGTGGACGCGGACCACGCGTCGTCGCGCGAGGTCCAGGCGTGGCCGCCACCGACGCCCACCGTGTGCATCGACCGCGGGGGCACCTCGCCGGATGCGCCGGTGCGCTCGACGCGCGCGTGGTCCGCCCACACCTCGACGTGGCTCTCGTTGCGCGGTGGCCCGACGCGCACGACCAGGTCGTTGCGCACGCGCAGGTGCGAGGTGTCCGAGATGGTGCGTCGCCCGCCGTCGCGGACGTCACGGACGAGGTCGTAGGCGTGCACGCCGACCGTCGAGGTGTGCTCGATGCCCGCGGTGCCCGCGAGGCCCCAGCGGCCGGCGATCGTCGCGTCCCAGGTGAGCGCGTTCTGCCGGTCGTCGAAGGGCGCGTCGGGCCCGCCGAGGTTGAGCTGGTCGCGGCCCGAGACGTCCGCGCGGATGCGCAGGCGGTCCGTCGCGCTGCCCCGCCACTGCAGCTCGGCCGTGCCCCCGGCGACGGTGGATCGGGTCGTGTCGGGGTTCAGGTCGCCGTCGACATCGATCGCCTCGCGCTGTTCGACGAAGACCGACGGGCGCACGCCGGCGTTGTCGCCGAGCGGGGCTTCGGCGGCCACGTTGGCGAAGCGGCGGGTCCACGTGTCGTGGCCGAATCCGGCACCGGCGCGGGCGGTCACGGCGAGGTCCTCGGGCGGGCGCGTCACGATGTTCACGAGGATGCCGCTCTCACCGGCGGTGCCCGCGGGCCCGACGCCGCGGTGGATCTCGATGCGCTCGATGGTGGCCGGGTCGATGGGGCGGGCACGGAGGTCCTGGACCGGGCCGGATCGCGTGTTTGTCGTCGAGCCGGACGGCGCCCCGTCGATCAGCATGCGGGTCCACGTCGTGGGCAGCCCGTCCACCGACACCCCCGCGTTCGTCGCGGTGTCGTCGAGCAGCGCGGCGCCGGCGACGCCGTCGAGGGCGTCACCGACCGTGGTCGCGCCGCGTCGTGTCAGGTCGTCTGCGTCGACGGCGTCCACGCGCTCGACGTCGTCGTCGTGGGCGCCGCCCTCATCGGCCTCGTCGCGATCGATCCACACGGGGTCGAGGCGCGCGCCGGCACGGGTCGCCACCGCCGACGGGTCCGCTTCGGTCGCGTCGGCGTCGTGTCCGGCTCCGCCGCTCTGTGCGTGACCGGACTGTGCGAGACCGGTCTGTGCGAGGGCGCATGCGGGTGCCGAGGTCACGAGGGCCGTGAGGGCGATGGTGAGCGCGCGGTTCACGGTCGACTACTCCCAGAACCCGGCGTGCGCTGCGTCGACCTGCATCGCCTCGGTCGGGTCCGACGTGCCCTGCTCGGCGCGGACGACGAGCGCGCCCGGCGACGCGCGCAGCGTCCACGTGTCGCCCGTCCGCTCGACGACGAGGTCCCACGCCCCGGGATCGGCGGTGCGGATCGAGTCCGGGTCGGTCCACGGGCCGATGTCGCCGTCGTCGCAGAGGTCGACGAGCCATCCGTGTCGGTCGCCGAGAGGGATGGCGCGGGTGACCGTCGGCGCGGCGGCGATGGGCTGGTCGGACGGGTCGAGCGCGACCGGCGCGCAGGTCGACTCGATGTGCAGCGCTTCGCCGTCGAGCCAGGCCCGCCACCACGCGAGCTGCATGTCGGCGGTCACGAGCTGGTAGCGGTCGACGCCGGGATCGGCGCTGAGGTCGGTCTCGGCGAGCACGCCGGCCGACGTGTCGTGCGCGGCGTTCGGGGGCGTCGACGAGGACGCGGCGAGCGTGGCCGGGTCGTCGATGATCGCAGCGAGGTCCTGCCCCGGCAGGCGGTGGGCGCGGACGACGGAGTCCGGGTCCCAGTGGTGGCCGCGGGGCCGCACCGCCGGGTTGCGGACGGCGAACCCGGCGGCGGGGACAGCGCGCGGCTCGATACCGAACCACAGGTGCCCGACGCTCTCGTCGCACGACACGACGTCGCGGGTGTCGAGGCGCACGCACACCGGCGCGTCCTTCACGTTGCCGGCCGGCGAGCCTTCGTGCACGTCACCCCACGCGTCGCCGGACCATGCCCGTGCGCGCCACGAGAACGTGCCGGACACCCCGCGCGCGTCGTAGTAGCTGTCGATCGCGACGAGCCAGGCGCCGTCGGTGCTCTCGAAGAGCCAGACGTCGTCGCGCGGGGTCACGGCGTGGGTCGTCGCGTCGTAGTCGTACCAGGCGCTGCCGGGGGCCGAGCGCTCGGCGACCGGGCCCTCGTCGATGGCCGAGGCCGTCGGGGTCGAGAGCCCGGCGACGGGCGACTCGGCGCCGTTGTCGCCGGACTCGGCCCCGCAGGCCGCGGCGGCGAGGCTCGCGGCGAGCGCACCGGCGATGAGGGGGTGCTGGCGCTGGATCACAGCGCGCCCCACCGCAGGTCGTACACACCGTCGGCGTACGTCTCGATCTCGACGCGGTACGCGCCGTGCGTCGCCGCGTTGTAGAGCACGTACACGACGCCTTCGGGTGCGCTGACGGCGTGCGTCTCGGGGTCGTAGTCGTACCAGATCCCGAAGGCCGTCGCGGGGGTGCCGCGGCCCTCGGTGCGCACTTCGCAGGTCGTGTCGTCGACGAAGTCGTCGGTCGCCCACTCAGCGTCGCGTCCAGCGCTGGCCGCGTCGAACGTCGTGCCTTCGACGCGGGTGACCATCCACGCGCCCGGGCCCGAGTCCCCGCCATTCGACCGGATCTCGGTGCGCTTGAAGGCGAGGGTCCACGTGTCGCTCTCGAACGCGTCCACGTCGGACAGCGCGACGAGCTCGCCCGCGGTGACGTCGACGTAGACCCACGAGGACTCGGCGGCCATCGCGGCGCCACCGAGCCCGGCGTCGAGGGTGACCCGGTCGGCGGTGTCGCCCGGGGTCAGCGTGGCCTCGGCGGGGGTGGTGTGCAGGCCGAGGGTCTCGGCAGCGACCGCGGCCGGGTCACAGGTCGTGCCGGCGTCTTCGGTGGGGCCGGTGTCGACGGTGGCATCGGCGTCCGCCGTCGCTCCCGTGTCTTCGGCGGTACCGGTGTCGTCAGTGGCGCCGGTGTCTTCGGTGGCGCCGATGTCCTCGGCGCCAGGTGCATCCGCCGTCGAACCGCTGTCAGACCCGAGTCCGGTGTCTGTCGCCACGCTGGCGTCTGCGCCGTTCGGGGTCGCGTCGTCTCCGCACCCCACGAAGGCAGTAGTGGTGATGATAATGAAAATGGTTTTCAACATGGGGCGGGTCATTGGCATGCTGCTCCCGGCATCCGCGGCGAGGGCGCGGGATATCCCGGCCGCAGCAGCGGATTGTACGATGTTGCTGTGGTCGACCTTGCCGAGGGATCGGCGCGGCGATTCGGTCTGCAGGATGCGTGGGGGGACGGTCGGCGTCAACCCATTTTGAAAATGAATATCAAAATGGGTTGTGGGGCGAAAAATGACACACCGGACGGGAATTCGGGGTTCTCAGGATGTCACCGGTCTGTCACAGTGACCGGACCCTCGTCCTGATGGGGCGCCATGCCATGGCCGGGTGAGGGGATCACAACGCCATCCGTTCGCGCGTCCCTCGTGCGGTTCGGATCTCACTCGCTGGAGCCTCTGGATGCAGCGCTCGTCGATCGTTCGATCGTCTTCTGGACTCGTATTCGCCGCCCTGTGCGTCACCGCCCTCTCGCTGTCGTGCGGGGACGTGGATCCCACGCCCCTGGACCGCGCCGCTTCGGTCGACGATGCCGCTCTCGACGGCGCGTCTTCGGCGGCCCTCGTGTACGCGCACGAGGCGGGGTACTGCGAGGACACCGATGACCTCGGTGTGCCGTACGCGCCCGCCCGCCCGGTCTGGAGCGACCTCGACGGGCCGCACTACGACGGCATCGTGCACACGGACGGTTCGACCTCGATCCGGTACCCGGACTACGAGAACGTCTCGCACAACCTCGCGGTGCTCGAGTCGCTGCAGTTCCTGCTCTCGATGGTGCAGAACATCAGCTCTCGGGTGGAGTCGGCCCAGACATTCCTCGAGGACGAGGAGTACCTCGACGCGACGTACGGGCTGATCCCGCAGGTCGACGGCCACTGCGTCTGCCTCGATGGGGGCTGCGACCCGGCGACGATCCTCGAAGACGCCGAGGACGCAGTCAACGAGCTCATCGACGTCCAGAACATCGAGGACATCCTCACCGACTACCTCACGCAGAAGGTCGACGCGACGATCGCCGACCTCGAGGATCTGGTCGCGTACTTCGAAGGCCTCATCGACCCGAGCGGTGGCGTCGTGTCGCTGCTCGAGCAGGCGGTCTACGACGCCATCGAGGCCGAGATCGCTGGCGCGCAGGCCAACATGATCGGCCCGGTGGCCGACGCGTGTGACCCCTCGACGTGGGCGAACCCGGGTGAGCTGGCCGACGCGATCGAAGACGCGGTCATCGCGGCGATCGCCGAGCTGGAGGCCGACTTCCAGGCGGACATCGCCACGATCATGGCGGCGGTGGACCTCGCGATCACCACGCCGGGCGCCGTGCTCGACCAGCTCGACGACGATCTCGAAGAGGTGCTCGGGTACTTCGAGGGCGTCGACTCGTTCGGGGACCTCATCAACCTCGACTGGACGGCCCTCGCCGAGACGATCGAGAACATGGTCCCGTACTACGAGGACACGATCACCGACATCCAGACGGCGATCGACGACGTCACCGAGATCTGGGAGACGGCCGCCGCGTACGTGACCCGCATCGAGACCCTCGGTGAGGACATCTACGACCTCGTGATGGACGAGCTCGCGACCGGCTCGGCGAACGTCCAGGCCTGCGTCGACGCGATCGAAGACGCCGCGTCGTACGCCGCCGGGTTCTCGCCGGCGGACTTCCTCGACAACCTGACCGACGAGCTCACCTCGATCATCGAGGACACCTGGGACGAAGCCGCCGCGCGCATCGAGATGACGTGGCAGAACATCCAGGACCGCATCACCGGCATCGGGCTCGAGGATGGGCTCGCCCTCTTCGACGCGTGGGCCGGCGACGCGCGAGCGCTCATCACGTCGACGCTCGAGGCCTGCTACATGCGGGGCACGCGTCCGGAATGCTTCGATCACTGCGCGGCGTCCGGTGCGACGGCGCAGGACGACTTCATCTGGATGCCGGTGGACTTCCTCCAGGATCCCGAAGCCCTCGCCGCGGGGGCCGCGTCCGGCGCGCTCTTCGCGCTCGAGCAGACCGGCTGGCTCGACGAGATCCGCGAGTGGGTGGCCACGCAGATGGAGACGGACCTCGGCGCCGCGTTCACCGCGACGCTCGGGGTGCTCGGCGACTTCGAGGAGTCCATCGAGAACGTGATCGAGTTCCTCGGGGACGCGTTCGCCTACGTCGACCTCTTCACCGAGGGCTATCACCTCGGCGCGTACAGCGAGCTGCGCCCGGACCTGCACATGTGCATCGGCTACTACGGCCACGGTGCGTATGCGCAGATGGGTGGCCTCGGCGGCGACAACTTCTCGATCGGCGCGCGGTACTCGTCGCACAACCTGTCCGAGCGGCATCGCGTGCAGTTCCGCAGCGGTGGCTTCGCGGTCAGCGCGTTCGGGTACGACCTGAGCCTGCTGCCGGGCATCGAGTTCAACACGCAGATGAACGGCTGGAAGCTCTGGGATCAGACGCGGCCGTTCGGCATCCCGATGGGCGCGACGATCGACCCCGACACGGTGGGCCGCCTCGACGTGTTCAATGTGGTGCCGATGGACCGGTACCCGTTTGGCCTCACCGAAGGCGTGCCGATCGGGGCCTTCCTCGTGCGTGACCTCTTCCCGTCGCGCCCGACCGGGTTCGCGACGCCGCAGTGGCCGCGCCCGGGCGTGGACGCGGAGTGGGAGAGCAGCTCGGTCGCCGTCATGTCGCTCGGCCTGAACCTCGAGTTCACGTGGCCGGCGGACGGCCCGGAGTACTTCGAGCTGCCGTCGATCCCGATCATCCCCGGCATCCTCACCGTGATCCCGTCGTTCGGGATCCAGCTCGGCGTGGGCTGGGTGCACGACACGAACGGCATGCGCGAGCGCGTGCTCGAGATGGTGAACGCGAACATCCCGCCGGCGCTGCAGCTGTCGACCGACGACTTCGGGCGCGACATGCACGCGATGCAGGCGCCGGACCTCACGGCCGACAACCAGACCTTCGCCTTCGTCGAGCCGTCGATCGCCATCGAGGCGTTCCTCGGCTTCAAGATCTGGAAGATCAAGGTCGGCGCCGGCGCGCGGGTCGCCCTCGCGGTGAACATCCGCCCCGGCGGCACCGGCGGTCTCGTCGACATCAACGCCGCGCTCGGCGACGCGCTGGTGAACTCGAACCCGCCGGCGGACGCGGTCTGCGAGCCGGTGTGGAACTGGGCGAACACGTACGAGTGCTCGAACACCGCGTTCCCCGATTCCGAGGGCGAGTTCTCGTGTGACCCGACCGAGGGTCAGTCGTCGTGCTGCATGACGATCGAGCTCTTCCTCGAGTCGGGGATCGAGCGCTACTCGCTCTGCGTCGACGACTGGACGGGCATCAACGAGGAGTACTGCGACTACCTGAACCTGCCGGGCTCGACGCTCGAGGACGCGCAGGAGGTCATCGAGGGGCTGCCCGGGTTCCTGTCCGGGCTGCAGAACCGCCTGCTGAACCTCATCGGCGAAGCGCGCCGGGTCGTGATCCGCGGCGAGTGGCGCGACGGCGCGTCGTGCGCCGAGCGCGAGTGCGGCGGCGGCGAGTTCGAGGAGGTCTTCTCGACCTCGGGCCTCAACATCCAGTCGCTCTCGGAGTGCGAGCAGTTCGGCTTCTGCACGTACGAGGACGGCTCGATCACGCACGACACCACGCTCGATCAGTGCGAGAGCGAGGGCCGATCGTGGATCGACGTGTCGACGTCGACGACGACCACGTGCGGCATCGACAGCACCGGCCAGCTCTACTGCTGGGGCCGCTGGGACTACTCGGCGGCGAACGCTTCGGCGGTCGCGTACACGCAGGTCACGACTGTCGGAAACTACGCCTGTGCGATCCGCGCGGATGATCAGACGGTCGACTGCTACCGGTTCTCCGCGTCGTTCGACCTCGGTCAGACGAGCGCGCCGGCGGACACGCGGTTCCTCATGATTCGCGCGGGTGAGACCCACGTCTGCGGCATCACGGTCGACCGCGGCCTTGAGTGCTGGGGCGGTTCGTACAACTTCGGGCGCGGCACCTACCCGCGCGGCGAGGGGTGGACCGTGGTCGAGTCCGGCTACAACCGCTCGTGCGCGATCGACGGTCGCGGCCTGCTCGCCTGCTTCGGCGAAGCGGTCACGCCGGAGTATCCGTTCAGCGACTTCCGGTTCCAGGACGTGTCGATGTCGAGCTTCCTCGGCGTCTGCGGTCTGCGGGACGGTGGCGGCACGGTGCAGTGCGGTCAGCTCGACGACACCGGCTTCGGCGGTGGTTCGTACTGTGACGCCGATCGGTACGGCGCGGCCCCCGGCGGGACGTTCACCGATATCGAGGACCAGGGCCCGTGCTCGGTCTGCGGTCGTCGCCCCGACGGCTCGGTCGAGTGCTGGGGTGAAGATCCGATCACGTCGAGCTTCAGCGGCCCGACCTCGCTCATCGCCGGCTACTCCCACGGCGGCCGCGTCTTGTGCGCGGTCATGGACGACGCCTCGATCGAGTGCATCAACGCTCGGGGTGAAGGGTTCCCGGTCGACGAACCGTCGGGCATCTTCTCGGCCTACACGTGCCGGACGACGACGACGCCCGAGCTCGAGGGCTGGACGGGCGACGGCTGTCACCCGCTGCAGCACGGGTTCGCCTCGGCGTGCGGCTGTGGCACGGACGCGGACTGCGCCGCCGGCGAGACCTGCTCGGCCGAGGGCCAGTGCACGGACGGCACGCCGTCGTACAGCTGCGTCTGCGGCCCCGGCGAGACCTGCGGCGCTGGGCGCACCTGCGTCGATGGCGCCTGCCAGCTGCTCTGTGCCACGGACGACGACTGTGCGGACGGGCGCGAGTGCGTGTCCGGCAGCTGCGCGCCGCCGCACGGCGTGCCGACGGTCGAAGAGATTCTCTGGGGCATGCAGAACCTCGACGCCCCGACGCACCTCGTGTCGACGTACGCGATGAGCGACATCTACGCGACGCTGACCCTGACGACGAACCTGTACGTCGAGCTGTCGTTCAAGCTCTTCGGCAAGGAGCGCAAGTGGCGCATCCTCGACTTCAACCGTGGCTGGGACCTCGGCTCGACCTGGAAGGGCTGGTACCAGCCGGGTCTCGAGGCGCTGTACCAGGACGAGTGCGAGAACCCGCTGCTCGACGAGCCGGTGACGAACCGGTTCCCCCGGTCGCTGACGTCGAACCCGTACGACGGGGTCTTCGACGCCGACGGGATCACCGACGCGCTCGGCATCTGCAGCAACGGCGGTGTGTGCCGGTACGGCGATCCGCTGCCGGCGTCGCAGGACGACCCGTCGGACTACGCGTACGGCAACGTCGGCGACGTCGATGCCTTCCTGACGTACTGCAACGAGGACTACCCGGGTCACGTCGAGAACCCGGACCATTCGTCGACCGACTCGATCATCGACGGCATCGTCGACACCTACGAGTTTGGCTACAACGTCACGCTCGAGATCTACGCCCAGAACCAGTTCTGCGTCGACGGCGTGCTCTGGGACGAGTGGCTGGCGGGGCTCGAGCCGACGCTCGGTGAGGACGGCGAGGTGCTCGATGAGGGCCTGCTCGCCGACTACGACTGCGCGTACGACGACCCGACGACCGGCGACACGTGGACGTTCTCGTGCGGGGACATCACGCAGGAGATGCTCGCCATCTGGGGCTGCCTCGATGCCGACAGCACGCTCGCTGCGACGCGGCTCGCGGCGGCGTTCCCGGCGATCGTGACGACGCACCCGGACCACGGGCCGATCTTCGACCTCGACGCGATGTTCGTCGCGCTGCCGGACAACGATCCGATCTACGGGTCGGGGGACTCGTTCGACCTGAACCTCGCGAACATGGTCGCGGCGTATCGGTTCTACGACAGCCCCTTCCCCATCGTGATCAACAACGTCGGCGAGGTCTGGCTGCAGCAGGTGGACGCGTGCTTCTCGGACCGCTTCGACTCCGCCGAAGAGAGCGCGTGCGAGTGCGCGTCGGATGCCGACTGCGTCGAAGCGAACGGCGAGCGGTGCAGCGCCGAGGGCGTCTGCGAGCAGCCGCTCTACGACAGCCCCGACGACGACACCCCCGAGTGGGTCCAGGCGTTCTGCCCGATCGTGTACCTCGACGCCGAGGTCGAGCAGTGCTGCGGCGACGGCGTCGTGCAGGAGAGCTCGGTCGAGGGCGGGTACGCCGAGGAGTGCGACGACGGGCCGGACGGCAGCGACGAGTGCACGCCGGACTGCCGCCTGCGTACGCCGCCGGTCGACGGCGCCTGCTGTCTGGGCGTCGACGCCTGCGTCGAGAACCTCGGGGCCGAGGACTGCGCCCGCGAAGGCGGGGTGTTCAACGCCGGCTCGAGCTGCGCGGACCTCGACTACTGCGCGGACGACGGCGACCCGGACCCGGATCCGATCGGCGCGTGCTGCACCGAGTACGCCTGCCTCGAGTCGATGACCGAGCTGCGCTGCTCGTTCATCGGCACGTGGACCGAGGGCGCGTCGTGCGAGGACGTCGACTTCTGCGAGGACACGATCATCGACTACGGCGCGTGCTGCACGCCGGCCGGGTGTTTCGAGGACATCCCCGAGGCCGAGTGTGCGGACCGCGGCGACTTCTACGCCGGCTCGAGCTGCGCAGACGTCGACTTCTGCGCGGACATCGAGCCCATCGGTGCGTGCTGCCTGCCGACCGGCGCGTGCGCCGGCGAGGTGACGCTCGCGATCTGCGACGGCGTCGGCGGCGAGTGGACCGAGGGAGGCGCCTGCGACGGCGACCTCTGCCCGGCTCCGATTCTCGGCGCGTGCTGCCTCGGTGACGCGTGCGTGGACGGCCTGGACGAGGCGAAGTGCGTCGAAGAGGGCGGTGACTTCACCGCCGGCGCCGGCTGCGACGACGCCGGGATCTGCGAAGGGCCGATCCTCGGCGCGTGCTGCCTCGGTGACGCGTGCGTGGACGGCCTGGACGAGGCGAAGTGCGTCGAAGAGGGCGGTGACTTCACCGCCGGCGCCGGTTGCGACGACGCGGGCATCTGCGAGGTCGAACCGGTGGGTGCGTGCTGCCTGGGCGACACGTGCATCGAGAACGTCACGGCACCGGTGTGTGAGCGCCGAGGCGGGGACTGGTCCGAGGGCGCGTCGTGTGATGACCCGGGCGTGTGCGAGGCCGATCCGGTGGGCGCGTGCTGCCTGGGCGACACGTGCGTCGAGAACGTCACCGAGGTGGTCTGCGACCGTCGCGGTGGTGCGTGGTCCGAGGATGCGGCGTGCGACGAGATCGAGTGCGGTACGTCGCTCGAGCTCGGCGCCTGCTGTGCCGACGGAGTCTGCTACGACGAGCTGCCCGAGCGGTCGTGCGAACGCCTCGGCGGCGAATGGACGTCCGGCGCGACGTGTGACGACGTGCCGTGCGGCTCGGGCGAGCCCACCGGCGGGTGCTGCCTCGAGTCCGGCTTGTGCATCGACGCGGTGACCGAGGCGGAGTGCACTGCCGAGGGTGGCGTCGACTGGGTCGAGGGCACGGTCTGCGCCGACTGCGGCTGCTCGGTGCCCGACGAGGGCACGGGCGACGGCGGTGTGTCGTCCGGCGGAGGCAGCGGCGGCGGTTGCGCCGCGGCGCCGACGACCGGCGGCGTTCCGTTCGGCCTGGCGCTGGTCGGGTTCGGCCTGGCGGTGCTGCGCCGCCGGCGCTGATCGGGCCGCCGGGGATCTCTCGGGATCGCCGAACGCACCGACGACCGCGGCCCCTCGGGGCGGCGGTCGTCGTCGTTCGTGGCGGGCGGGCGCCGGCGGTGTCGCGTGCGCCGGTGCAGGCGATCAGCCGGGCAGGTCGATGCCGGTGAGGGCGACGGTGCGGTCCCAGAGCCCGCGGGCGAGGTCGGCGTCGCGGGCGGCCTTCGACGGCTTCTTCGGGCGGCAGCTCGACCAGTACAGGCCGGTGCGCCCGGCGACGTCGGGGCTCGACGCGAGGTGGATGGATGTGCGGGCGCCCTGCGCCGGCGTGAGCAGCAGCTTCTTCGACAGCTTCATGAGCCGCGAGAACCAGCCGTCTTCGTCCTGGGCGAACTCGGTGCCGACGGCGCCCGGGTGCAGGGCGTTCGAGATGACGTCGTGGTCGGCGAGGCGCCGGGCGAGCTCGTTGGACAGCAGGATGTTCATGAGCTTCGTCTCGCCGTAGCGCGGGATGGCGCTCCAGCCGCGCTCGCGCTGCAGGTCGTCGAGGTCGATGCGGCCGAGGCGGTGCCCTTCGCTGGCGACGTTGACGATGCGCGCGCCCGGGGTCGCGATGAGCAGGGGCGCGAGCAGGCAGGCGGGCACGAAGTACCCGAGGTGGTTGATGGCCAGCAGGCGCTCGTTGCCGTCGTCGTTCACGGTGCGCGTGGGCAGGCTGACGCCGGCGTTGTTCACGAGGACGTCGAGCCGGTCGTAGCGCTCGGCGAAGGTCTCGCAGAAGGTGCGCATCGACGCGATGGAGTCAGCGTCGAAGTGGATGAGATCCACGTCGTCGCGACCGCTCATGGCGACGATGTCGCGCTTCGCTGCGGCGCCCTTGTCGAGGTTGCGGCAGGCCATCACGACGACGAAGCCCTGCTTCGCGAGCGCGAGGGCCGTCTCCTTGCCGATGCCAGCGTTGGCACCGGTGACGATCGCGACACGTGCGTCGCTCATGGGCACTCCGGGGCGGGCGTGCCGGATCAGCGTGGCGGCACGGGGGCTTGCGCGTCAAGCACGCTCGGCTTCGCCCCCGCCCGAAGGTAGATTCGTGGGGGCTCGAATCGCCCACCCGAAGGTAGATTCGTGGGGGCTCGGATCGCCCACCCCGAATCGCCCACCCGAAGGTAGATTCGTGGGGGGCTCGAATCGCCTGCGGATCGCCCGGATCGCCCACCCGAAGGTAGTGTATCGGGAGGGCGAGTCGCCCGCCCGAAGGTAGTGTATCGGGAGCTGGAATCGTCCGCAGAATTACCCGCCCGAAGGTCGAATCGCCCGCCCGAAGGTAGTGTATCGGGAGGGCGAGTCGCCCGCCCGAAGGTAGTTTCATCGAGTGCCGATCCGCCGCCCGAAGGTAGTGTATCGGGAGCTCGGATCGCCCACCCGAAGGTAGATTCATCGAGTGGGTTCGTGGGGCCGCTGTGCGGCGGCGGCTTGCTGCCGAACGGCGGTCCGAACTCCGCCCGAAGGTAGTGTTTCTGGAGCTGGAATCGCCCGCCCGAAGGTAGTGTATCGGGAGGGCGAATCGCCCGCCCGAAGGTAGTGTATCGGGAGCTCGGATCGCCCACGAATCGCCCGCCCGAAGGTAGTGTATCGGGAGCTCGGATCGCCCACGAATCGCCCGCCCGAAGGTCGTGTCACGGGAGCTCGAATCGCCCGCCCGAAGGTCGTGTCGTGGGGCGGCTATGCGGCGGCGGCTTGCTGCTGGACGGCGACGGAGACGTGCTCGAAGGGCATGTCGATGCCGGCTTCGAAGAGGGTCTTGTACATCTTCTCGCGGAGCTCGAAGCGCATGGCGACGTGCTTGCGCTCGTCTTCGATCCAGGCGCGGAACACCAGCTCGAGGTTGTAGTCGTTCAGGTTGCGGACGACGACTGTCGGGGGCGGATCGGTCAGATAGCGGTCGTCGCCTTCGATGATGCCGAGCAGCAGGCTGCGCGTGCGGTCGATGGACTCGTCAACGGCGATCGTCACCGGGACGTCGATCCGCAGGTTGGGGAAGTTCGTGTAGGACGCGACGGTCGTGTTCACGATCTCGCGGTTCGGGATCGCCAGCATCTTGCCGTCGACCGTGACCACGCGGGTCGTGCGCATCGTGATCTCGGACACCCGACCGTAGTTGCCGCCGATGTCGACGAGGTCGCCGATGACGAAGGGGCGGTCCCAGAAGATGAAGATGCCCGAGATGACGTTCGACAGCGTGTCCTGCGCGGCGAAGCCGATCGTGAGCCCCATCACGCCGAGGCTCGCCATCACCGACACCATGTTCACGCCGACCTGCCCGAGGGCGGTGACGATGCCGATGGTCAGGACGAGAAAGCGCACGACGGTCTCGATAAATCGGCGTGCGGTGTCGTCGAGCCCGGATCGCTGCAGCGACGTCTCGAGGCCCTTGCGCAGCACCCTCCACAGCAGGACGAACGCCCCGAGGGTGATGCTCGCGACCACGACGTTCGGCAGGTGCGTCGCGATCGAGTCGGCGATGGCTTCGGGCGAGAAGAGATCGCGCAAGCGGGTGAAGATCGTCTCGAGCATGAGGTCTCGTGGGGCGAGGGTGTGATGAGATCAGGGGCGGGGCCCGCGTCGAGGTCGAGCCCGGACGCGCACGCGCACGCGGTCGTGTGAGGTACGGACGCCGTCTGGACTCCCCCGAGTTCGCACGCGCGTTCGCGTGCATGCGGCGCGCCGCCGGACCTGCTGTTCGGGCTGATCCTGCGATGCACCGAGGCAGGCGCGCGATGCGCGAGGCCGTCGTAGGCTACCGGATTCGCGCCCGATGCGCTCCCCCTACCTCCGACTGGCGGCGGCAAGGCATGCGCAGATTCAGCGGCAGCAGACCGCGCAGGTGAGGGCGGGTTCGCCGACCGGAGCGGTCACGTGCGTGTAGTTGCCGCCGCGCTCGCTGCCGAGTCCGAAGAGGAAGCTGCGGATGTTGGTGTAGCTGCCGCCGACGATGGGGGTCTCGGTCCAGTCGGCGCCCTCCGATGCGATGCACAGCATCCCGCCGGCGCCGCCGCCGCCGAAGTCGTCGTACCGGTTGTAGACCGTCGTGCTGATGCCGGCGGCGTATCCGGTGTACGTCGCGGTCCAGCCCTCGGCGCAGCTGCTGCGGCCCCAGACGTTGTAGCAGCTGCCGCCCCCGCCGGATCCGGCATGCGTGTGCAGGGCGTCTGCGTTGCCGCCCCCGGTGAGCGTCTCGACCATCGCGGCGGTCAGCGCGTCGTCGGCGCCGTCCCCGAGATCGAGGGTGCCGTCGGTGAGGGCGGTGCGGCCCACGGTGACGCTCGCCGGAGTGAGGTCGAGGCCATCGCTGGTCGACGAGTGGTGGGCGTCGGGATCGGCGGCGTGCAGCGCGAGCGCGTCGTCGACCAGATCCTCGGCCATGCCTGCCAGCTCGAAGTCCTCGACGGGCCGCCCGGCGAAGGTGTCGGCGTCGATGTCGGCGTCGGCGCGCAGGTACTCGGCGGGGTCGAATCCGGCGAGGCTCACACACTCGCCGGCCTCGTCGGCGTAGAGCGCGGCGCCGGCGCGGACCGAGAAGGGCACGGCGCCGACTTCGACGCGCGGGCCGAGCTCGTCGACGTCGTCGCCGATGGTCACACCCATGAAGAGGCGTCCGTCCGCCGCGAGGGCCGTGTCGAAGAGGTCGGTCAGCGGCGCTGCGCCGCACCCGCTGTCGCCGGGTTCGGGCATTCCGCAGGCATCGACCATCGCCCGCATCCACCCGTCCCGCACGGGCACCGAGGTGATGACACGGCAGTCGAGCGCCGGAGCGTCCGGATGGTCCGAGACGTAGAACCGCAGCTCGACATCGACCGGTCCGTCCGCCGGGGCGCCGTCGAGATCTCCGAGCCACGCATCGATCGGCAGTGCGCATGTGGACTGGGCCGCGACTGCTGCGGGAGTCAGGAGCGCGCCGAGCAGAAGGGCGGCGGTGAGATGGCGCATGGTTGGGTCCGGGTTCAACGACAGCAGATGGCGCACGAGATGCCGGGCACTCCGTCTGGAGCACGCGCGACGGTGAAGTTCGTCCCCGCGTCCGAGCCGAGCGCGGCGGTGCGCTGCAGGATGTAGGTGCTCGAGCCGAGGTAGCCGTTGAAGGTCTCCCAGCTGGCGCCTTCTGCCGCGACACAGATGGGGCCGCCGGCCCCGCCGCCGCCGAACGTGCCCGAGCGATAGATCGATGTGGTTTGCGACACGGCGTACCCCGAATACGCCATCGACCACCCGTCGAGGCAGCTCGCACGTCCCCACGCGGTGTAGCAGGCGCCGCCACCGCCGGATCCGGCGTGGGTGTGCAGGGCGTCGGCGTTGCCGCCCGCGGTGAGCGTCTCGACCATCGCCGCGGTCAGCGCGTCGTCGGCGCCGTCCCCGAGATCGAGGGTGCCGTCGGT
>Ga0070729_10000839_pt1 | contig 56315 bp, 47 predicted proteins | sample tdDd472_FD_66725 | JGI IMG/M metagenome (GOLD analysis project Ga0070729, IMG submission 66725) | Marine sediment microbial communities from the Atlantic coast under amendment with organic carbon and nitrate - tdDd47.2 | ecosystem: Environmental > Aquatic > Marine > Coastal > Sediment | place... | reverse complement strand
TCATCTTGAACCACAGGCCGCGCTCGCCGAGCATGTCGCCATGGTCTGACAGGAACAGGATGATGGTGTTGTCCGCCTGCCGGGTCCGTTCGAGCGTATCGAGGATCTCGCCGATCTTGTCGTCGAGATAGGAGATATTGGCGAAATAGGCGCGGCGCGACCGGCGGATGTCATCGGTCGTTATGTCGAAATTGCGCCAGTCATTCGCATCGAAAATGCGCTTGGAATGCGCGTCCTGCTCCTCATAGGCGAAGGCCGGAACCTCGGGCTCAAGATGCTCGCAATCCTCGTAGAGGTCCCAGTATTTGCGCCGCGCGACATAGGGGTCGTGCGGATGGGTGAAGGACACGGTCAGCATCCATGGCCGCTCGTCATGGCCGCGGGCGAGATCGTAGACCTTGCGCACCGCGTGATAGGCGACCTCGTCGTCATACTCCATCTGGTTGGAGATCTCGGCGACGCCGGCGCCCGTCACGGAGCCCATGTTGTGATACCACCAGTCGATCCGTTCGCCGGGCTTGCGATAGTCCGGCGTCCAGCCGAAATCGGCGGGATATATGTCCGTGGTGAGGCGTTCCTCGAAGCCGTGCAACTGGTCGGGTCCGACGAAATGCATCTTGCCCGACAGGCAGGTCTGGTAGCCGGCGCGGCGCAGGTGGTGTGCGTAGGTAGGGATATCGGAGGCGAATTCGGCGGCGTTGTCATAGACACGCGTGCGGCGGGGCAGTTGCCCGGCCATGAAAGAGGCGCGGCCCGGCGCGCAAAGTGGCGAGCCCGTATAAGCGTTCGCGAAACGCACCGAGCGGTCGGCCAGCTTGCGCAGGTTCGGCGCATGCAGCCAGTCGGCCGGCCCGTCCGGAAACAGCGTTCCGTTCAACTGGTCGACCATGAGGATCAGGATGTTGGGCGCCGAACTCATTTGCTCCTCTCCTTGTCGAGACACATTTCGAGATAGCCGCAGACCAGGTTCTTCATGCCATCGCGGTCGGGCACATGTTCCTGCAGGGCGTGGCGAATATAGAACCCGTCGATCAGGGCCGCGAGACCCTGGGCGATCTGGCGGGCCGTCGCCTCGCTGACCAATTGGCGCAGATTGAAGACGAGGTTGCTGTCCAGCCTTCGCGCATATACACGCAAGAGCCGCGCGGCGTCGGCCGATTTCTGCGCCTGAACATAGAAGGCCAGCCATGCGGCGACGATCTCGCGATGGAACTGGTCCGGGCCGAAACTGGCGGCGATGATCGCCTGAACGCGCTCGACCGGATTGTCGACCCCGTCGAGCCGCTTGCGGACATCCGTGCCGAAGTCAGTCAGGATACGGCGCATTGCGGCGAGGAAGATCTGGTCCTTCGATCCGAAATAGTGATGGGCGAGGGCAGGGGACACGCCGGCTCGCTTGGCAATGGCGCTGACGGTCACCTCCAGCGATCCGGAAGCGCCGATCTCCTGGATCGCCGCATCGACCAGATCGCTCCGCCTCACCGCCTCCATTCCGACCTTCGGCATCCTAATCTCCAACCTGCGCTTGCCATTCATCCCTAGTTGTCTTTTAATTGACCCGTCAATCAATAAAATCCGCAACAGCCGGATAACCCAACAGGAGCGACTATATGACCTTTGCCAAGTCCACCCTGACCACTCTTGCTGCGCTGGCCGCAAGCACGAGCATGGCCTTTGCCCAATGCGACGAAGTGGTGTTCTCGGATGTGGGCTGGACCGACATCACCACCACGACTTCGGCCACCAAGCAGGTCCTCGAGGCTCTCGGATACGAAGTGGACGTGAAGGTTCTGTCGGTTCCCGTCACTTTCGCATCCCTCGAGAAAGACGACGTCGATGTCTTCCTGGGTAACTGGATTCCCGCTCAGAACGCGGCCATCAAGCCCTATCTCGACAGCGGCGAGATCGAGCAGGTCGCCGTCAACCTCGAAGGCACCAAATACACGCTCGCCACGCCGACCTATGCCTATGATGCCGGCCTAAAGAGCTATGCGGATATCCACAAATTCGCTGACGAGCTCGACAACAAGATCTACGGCATCGAGCCGGGCAATGAGGGCAATGGCTATCTCGTCTCGCTGACCGAGGAAAACAAGTACGATCTCAAGGACTTCGAGATCATCGAAAGCTCGGAGCAGGGCATGCTGGCGCAGGTTGCCCGCGCCTATGAGAAGAAGGAGCCGGTGGTGTTTCTCGGCTGGGAACCGCACCCGATGAACGCCAATTTCGACCTGAAATATCTTCCCGGCGGTGAGGACTTCTTCGGCGGTGAAGGTCAGGTCTACACGACGACCCGCAAGGGCTATGTGGAAGAGTGCCCGAATGTTGGCAAACTTCTGACCAACCTCAAGTTCACCCTGCCGATGGAAAACGAGATCATGGGCGCGATCCTCGACGATGGCGAGGATGCCGACGATGCGACCATGGCCTGGATGAAGGCGCATCCGGAGGTTCTCGACACGTGGCTCGACGGCGTGACGACCAAGGACGGCGAGCCGGGGCTCGCGGCCGTGAAGTCCGCATTCGGCCTCTGATCCTTTCAGGCCGGGCTCCAAAAGAGCCCGGCCTTTTCCGTCCGCGACCGCGAAAGGCCGCGGGTGCGGATTGATTTCAGGCAAAAAGCGTAAAATCCTTCGGTTCGGGCGCACCGCCGTCCGGACCCGATCCAAATGCGCCATGCGGCCAACACGCTGAGGGGGTGACACATGGAATGGCTGACTGATCACAAGATACCGGTCGGCAAGACGGCGAAATCCGTTTTCGACTGGCTGCAACACCACGGATCCTGGTTCTTCGACGGCCTCGCCGACTGGGGCGAAAAGCTGATCGACGCGATCCTCTGGTTGCTGCAGACCCCCCATCCGCTCGTCATCGTCGCCGTTTTCGTCGCGCTCACCTGGTATCTGCAACGCAGCTGGAAGATCTGTCTCATGGTCCTCCTCGGCTTCCTCTTCATCATCAATCAGGACTATTGGGAGGAAATGACGGAGAGCCTGACGCTGGTTCTGTCGTCCTGCATCGTCTGTATGGCGGTGGGCGTGCCGATAGGGATCGCCGCCGCGCACCGGCCGCGGCTCTACCAATTCATGCAGCCGATCCTCGATCTGATGCAGACCCTGCCGACCTTCGTTTACCTCATCCCGGCGATCGTCTTTTTCGGCATCGGCATGGTGCCGGGGCTGCTGGCCACGGTCATCTTCGTCCTGCCGGCGCCGATCCGGCTGACCTATCTCGGTGTCGCCTCGACACCGAAACCGCTGCTTGAGGCCGCACAGGCCTTCGGGGCCAAGGGCTGGCAAACGCTGGTCAAGGTCGAACTGCCCTACGCCCTGCCGCAGATCATGGCCGGGCTCAACCAGACCATCATGCTGTCGCTGTCGATGGTGGTCATCGCGGCGCTGGTCGGCGCCAACGGGCTCGGCGTTCCGGTCATGCGCGCGCTCGGCCAGGTCAATACGGCGCTTGGCTTCGAGAGCGGCTTCATCATCGTCGTGGTCGCCATCATCCTCGATCGGATGCTGCACATGGGAAAGGACCGGACATGAGCAAGGCTGTCGTCTTCGACAATGTAAGCATCGTCTTCGGCTCGGATCCGAAATCGGCATTACCACTGATGGACGAGGGCAAGAGCCGCTCGGAAGTCCAGACGGAAACCGATCAGGTCCTTGGCGTGCACAATTGCTCGCTAGAGGTGGAGGAGGGCGAGATCCTTGTCCTTATGGGGCTTTCTGGCTCCGGGAAATCCACCCTTCTTCGGGCGGTGAACGGGCTCAACAAGGTCGTGCGCGGCTCGGTGCTGATCAATGACGGTACCGGGATGACGAACATCACCTCCGCCGATCCGGCCAAGCTGCGCGAGATGCGGCTGCATCGGGTCGCGATGGTCTTCCAGCAATTCGGCCTGCTGCCGTGGCGCGACGTCATGGAAAATGTCGCCTTTGGCCTCGAACTGGGCGGGATGCCGAAGAAGCAGCGTGAGGAAAAGGCCCGCCAGCAGCTCGAGCTCGTGGGCCTGAGCGAATGGGCCGACCGCAAGGTCAGCGAGCTGTCCGGCGGCATGCAACAGCGCGTCGGCCTGGCGCGTGCCTTCGCAACCGAAGCGCCGATCCTGCTGATGGACGAACCCTTCTCGGCGCTCGATCCTCTCATCCGCTCGCGCCTTCAGGACGAATTGCTGGAATTGCAGGCCAATCTGAAGCGCACGATTGTCTTCGTCAGCCACGATCTCGATGAGGCCTTCAAGCTCGGCGGGCGTATCGCCATCATGGAGGGCGGAAGGATCGTCCAGTGCGGCACGCCGCAAGACATCATCCGCAATCCCGCAAACGAATATGTCGCGGATTTCGTGGCGCATATGAATCCGCTGGGCGTCTTGTGCGCGGAGGACGTGATGGTGGACGGCGATGCGCCGGAGGATGCCCAGGCCGTGACATTCGACACGAGCGTTGCCGCGATCATGGATATTTTCCTCTCCAATGATCAGCCCTTGCGCGTCATGCGGGAGGGTGCGCAGATCGGCGTGATCACGCCGCAAAGCATCCTTGCCGGCTTCGCCGGAAAGCCTTCGGTCAACCAAGACGCGGCCGCGGGCTGAGAAAACCGGCCGCCTTCGTGCTTGCCCCCATTGGATGGCAGGGCCAAATCGCCTATCTGCGGTAGGAACTGCCAGACCAAAGGGGAAATACATTGGCCATTAAAGACCTCGTTCTGGAGCAATTGAAGCGGGTTAAGGGCCCGGATCTCACCGGCAATATCGTCGATCTCGGACTGGTGTCGGATATCGTCGTGTCGGGCGACAAGGTGTTCTTCTCGATTACGGTGCCGTCGGATCGCGCCGAGGAACTGGAGCCGCTTCGCGAGGCGGCGGAACGTGCGGCGCTCGGCGTCGACGGCGTCTCGAAGGCAGGTGTCGTGCTGACGGCTGCGAAAAAGGCGGGTACGCCCAACCCGCAACCGAAGCCGTCGCCGCAACCAGCGCCACAGGGCGGCGGTCCGCGCAAGCCGGCGGGCATTCCCGGAATCGGCGCGATCATAGCGGTCGCATCCGGCAAGGGTGGCGTCGGCAAGTCGACGACCGCCGTCAATCTCGCGCTGGCCCTGAAGGCGATCGGTTTGAAGGTCGGCATTCTCGACGCCGATATCTACGGTCCCTCCATGCCGCGCCTGCTGCACATCTCCGGCAACCCGTCGACTGTCGACGGGCGCACGCTGAAGCCGATGGAGAATTACGGCGTCAAGGTCATGTCGATGGGCTTCCTCGTCGAGGAGGACACGCCGATGATCTGGCGCGGGCCAATGGTGATGTCGGCACTGAACCAGATGATGAAGGAAGTCGCGTGGGGCGAACTCGATGTGCTCGTGGTCGACATGCCGCCCGGCACCGGCGACGCCCAGCTGACCATGGCGCAAAGCGTGCCCCTCGCGGGCGCGGTGATTGTCTCGACGCCTCAGGATCTGGCGCTGATCGACGCGCGCAAGGGCCTCAACATGTTCCGCAAGGTCGAGGTGCCTGTGCTCGGCATCGTCGAGAACATGAGCTATTTCATTTGTCCCGATTGCGGCTCGCAACACGACATTTTCGGCCATGGCGGGGCGAAGAAGGAGGCGGAGCGCATCGGTGTGCCTTTCCTCGGCGGCATCCCGCTCGATATGAAGATCCGCGAGACGTCCGATTCAGGCGAACCAATTGTCGTGTCCGATCCGGACGGCGCGCATGCCGAAGCCTATCGCGCAATCGCGAAGACCGTCTGGGAACGTGCCGGCACGGCTCAACAGGCGGCCCCGTCGATCGTTTTCGACTAGGCAAGAAGCCTTTTCCGGACTCGCCGGCAGAAGTCGGCGAGTCCGTTGGGCCTTGATCTCGAAGGCGTTTTCTTTAGGAGTGAAGGACCGGAATTCCAGCCGTTCCGGATCGAGTTTGAGGGAGCGTTCGATGAACTGCGTTTTTGTGCAAATACGGTGCCATCCGGGCCAGACCTACAAGGTGGCCGACAAGGTGTATGAGCGCGAAATCGCCTCCGAACTCTATTCGACGAGCGGCGATTACGATTTGCTGATGAAGCTCTACGTCCCGGCGGGCGAGGATATCGGCAAATATATCAACGAACATATTCTCGACATTGAAGGCATCTCGCGATCGCTGACGACGCTGACCTTCAAGGCATTCTGAGCAAAAGTTTTCGACCCGCGCCGGTTCTGGTGCGGGTCTTTTCATATCACTGGAGGGAGATCACATGAAACTCATCGCAAAATCGCTGGCCGCGCTTGCGGTTCTCGGCATGACCTCGGCGGCAATCGCCGAGCCGGTCAAGGTCGGCATGATCACGACACTTTCGGGCGGCGGCGCTTCGCTCGGCATCGACGCGCGCGACGGCTTCATGCTCGCGATCAAGAATTCCGGCAATTCGGATGTGGAAGTCGTCATCGAGGACGACCAGCAGAAGCCGGATATCGCCGTCCAGATCGCCGACAAGATGATCCAGTCCGACAAGGTCGATGTGCTGACCGGCATCATCTGGTCGAACCTGGCGATGGCCGTGGTGCCCTCGGCGACTGCGCAGGGCAAGTTCTATCTCTCCGTCAACGCCGCGCCGTCGCAGCTTGCCGGTCCGGGCTGCAACCCGAACTATTTCTCAATCTCGTACCAGAACGACAATCTGCATGAAGCAGCCGGCGCCTATGCGAAGGACGCCGGCTACAAGAACATGTTCATCCTCGCGCCGAACTATCCGGCCGGCAAGGATTCGCTGTCTGGCTTCAAGCGCTTCTATGACGGCGAACTCGCCGGCGAGGTCTACACGCAGCTGGGTCAGACCGACTATGCCGCCGAGATCGCGCAGATCCGCGCTTCCGGCGCCGATAGCGTCTTCTTCTTCCTGCCGGGCGGCATGGGCATCGCCTTCATGAAGCAATATGCGCAGTCTGGCGTCGACATTCCGCTGATCGGCCCGGCCTTCTCGTTTGACCAGAACATCCTGCAGGCGGTCGGCGATGCGGCGCTGGGCGTCAAGAACACGGCCAACTGGTCGAAGGATATCGACAATGCGGCCAACAAGGCTTTCGTCGAGAGCTACCAGGCCGAATATGGCCGGCTGCCGTCGGTTTATGCCTCCTATGGCTACGACACGGCGAACCTGCTGCTTTCCGTGATGGGCAAGGCCTCGGTCGGCGATGCGGATGCCTTCCGCGCGGCGCTTGAAGCGGCCGAATTCGACTCGGTGCGCGGCAAGTTCTCCTTCGCCTCGAACCATCATCCGATCCAGGACATCTATGTCCGCGAAGTGGTCAAGGAAGGCGATATCCTGACCAACAAGATCGTCGCCACCGCGATGACCGATCGCGACAATGCCTATGTCGGCGACTGCAAGATGTAACTTGCCGAACTGCGGGCCGGTTTACCGGCCCGCTTTCCCTTTCCTGACCCCGGGGACCGCGTCGCCGTGAGCGCAGCCCTTCTCATCGAACAGGCTCTCAACGGGCTGCAATTCGGCGTCATGCTGTTTTTGATGGCGGCCGGGCTGACGCTGATCTTCGGCGTCATGGGGCTGATCAATCTCGCCCATGGTTCCCTCTACATGGTCGGCGCCTTCGCCTGCGCGGCGGTGGCAGCCGCTACCGACTCTTTCTGGCTGGGGCTGGTGGCGAGCCTGATCGCCGCGGCATTGGCCGGGGCAATTGTCGAGATCGTCGTCATCCGACGGCTCTACCGGCGCGACCATCTCGACCAGGTCCTTGCGACCTTTGCGCTGATCCTGATGTTCTCGGAAGGAACGCGCTGGCTGTTCGGCTCCTTTCCGCTCTATCTCGACGTGCCGCCGATGCTTTCCGGCGCGGTGTCGCTGCCCGGCGGGGTCGAATATCCGCTCTACCGGCTGGCGATCATCGTCGCGGGAATCGCGGTCGCGATCGGACTTTTCCTGCTGATCGGTAAGACGCGGCTCGGCATCCAGATCCGGGCGGGCGAGGCGGATCGGGAGATGATCGCGGCGCTCGGCGTCGATATCAAACTCCTCTACACGGCGGTCTTCGCGCTCGGCGCGGCGCTGGCGGGCTTTGCCGGCGCGCTTGTCGGCACGATCCAGTCCGTGCAGGTCGGCATGGGAGAACCGGTTCTGATCCTCGCCTTCGTCGTGGTCGTTATCGGCGGTATCGGGTCGATCAAGGGCGCCTTCATCGGCGCGCTTCTCGTCGGCATCACCGACACGCTCGGCCGCTTTCTGTTGCCGATCGCTTTCACCGGTTTCATGGACGCCTCGGACGCGACCGCGGTCGGCTCGGCATTGGCGTCGATGCTGATCTACATCCTGATGGCGGGTGTGCTCGTCGTACGGCCCGGCGGCCTGTTCGGGACGGCGAGCTGATGTTTCGCGAATGGATGGTCAATCTGGCGCTCGTCGCGCTGCTTCTCGCGGTGCCGCTCGCTGCCAATGCAATGGGCGAGCCCTTCATCGTCACGCTGGCGACAAAGGTCGCGATCCTCGCCATGGCCGGCGTCGGACTGAATATCGCGCTGGGCTATGGTGGACTGGTTTCTTTCGGTCACGCCGCCTTTTTCGGGATCGGCGGCTATGCGGCCGGCATTCTCGCCAGCCACGCGCAAAACTACGAGCCGTTGACGACATGGCCGCTGGCCCTCGACGGTACTCAACAGATGCTGATCATCTGGCCGGTGGCGATCGTCGCTTCCGGGCTCGCCGCGTTGATCATCGGGGCGCTCAGTCTGCGCACCAGCGGCGTCTATTTCATCATGATCACGCTCGCCTTCGCGCAGATGGTCTTCTACTTCGCCGTCTCCTGGCCGGCCTATGGCGGCGAGGACGGCCTGCCGATCTATGTGCGCGACAAATTTCCGGGTCTGAACACGCTCGATCCCCTGCAATTCTTCGCGATCTGTTTTGGCTGGTTCCTGGCCGCGGCGCTGTTTTCGGCGATGCTGTCCCGGTCGCGATTCGGGCTGGCATTGCAGGGGACGCGGCAAAATGCCGAGCGGGTGCGCAGCGTCGGTATCGATCCATACAGGCTGCGCCTTGCCGCTTTCGTCATCTCCGGCATGATCACCGGCCTTGCGGGCGCGCTTTACGCGGATCTCAACCGTTTCGTCAGCCCGTCCATGTTGTCCTGGCAAACTTCCGGCGAGATCATGATATTCGTCATTCTCGGCGGGGTAGGGCGGCATTTCGGGCCCCTGGCCGGTGCGGCGCTGTTCATCCTGCTCGAGCATAATCTCGGCGGTGTCAGCGAATACTGGAAATTCCTGCTTGGGCTCCTTCTGCTCCTCGTCGTTCTCTTCGCCCATGGCGGCCTGATCGGCGTTCTGACGCGGAGGTCGCGCCATGGCTGACCCGATCCTCGAGATCCGCGGGCTGACGAAGCGGTTCGGCGCTTTGACCGTGAGCGACGCCATCGACCTCGATTTGAAGCCGGGCGAGATCCATGCGCTGATCGGCCCGAACGGGGCCGGAAAATCGACTCTCATCAAGCAGATATGCGGCGATGTTCAACCGGATGCGGGGACGATCCGCTTCGCCGGCCATGACCTTGCCGGTGAAACGGTCGCCGAGCGGGCGCGGCGCGGTCTCGCCCGGACGTTTCAGGTTTCCTCCGTCGCGCCGGACCTAACGGCGCTTGAGAACGTCATGCTGGCGGTGCAAGGCGCAAGCCACCGGACGTTCCATTTCTTCCGTCCCGCGCTCTCCGATGTCGCGCTGACCGGGCCGGCGCGGGAGTACATGAACCAGGTGGGCCTGAAAGGCCGCGAGACCGTGCCGGCCTCGGTGTTGTCGCATGGCGAAAAGCGAAGGCTGGAGCTGGCGATGGCGCTCGCCATGAAACCGCGTGCCTTTCTGCTGGACGAGCCGATGGCCGGCCTCGGGCCGGAAGGGTCCGTAGAACTGACAGCGATCCTCTCCGATCTCCGTCACGAAGCGCCGATCCTGCTGATCGAGCACGACATGGACGCGGTCTTTGCGCTTGCGGACCGGATTTCGGTTCTCGTCTATGGCCGGGTCATCGCGACCGGCAGCGTCGACGCAATCCGCAACAATCCGGACGTCCAGAGCGCCTATCTGGGAGAGGACGCATGAGCGCGCTCCTCGAACTGCAGGGCGTCACCGCCTTCTACGGACAGTCGCAGGCGCTGTTCGGCGTCGACCTCACAGTCAATGACGGCGAAGCGGTCGCGTTGATGGGGCGAAACGGCATGGGCAAGACGACCACCATTCGAGCGATTATGCATATGCTGCGGCATGCGGGCGGCACCATCCGGTTTGCAGGACACGATCTCGGCACGCAATCGTTGCATCGCGTCGCGCGGGCGGGAATCGGGCTGGTTCCGGAGGGGCGGCGCTGTTTCGCGCCGCTCAGCGTCGGGGAAAACCTGCTTTCGGCGGCACGAGCCGGGGAATGGGATATAGCGGCTGTGACACGTCTTTTCCCGCGGCTCGGCGAGCGATTGGGGCAGAAGGCAGCGCTTCTGTCGGGGGGCGAGCAGCAGATGCTGGCGATCGGACGGGCGTTGATGACCAATCCGCGCCTCCTGATCCTCGACGAGGCCACCGAAGGCCTCGCGCCGGTGGTGCGGCACGAGATCTGGGCCGCGATCCGCGATCTCAAGGCGAAGGGCCTGTCGATCCTCGTCGTCGACAAGTCGCTGCGCGAACTGGCGTCCGCGGTCGATCGTTGCGTCGTGCTGGAAAAGGGCGCGACGGTGTGGTCCGGGACGCCGGACGGTCTGACGGACGACATAACCACCCGCTATCTCGGTGTTTAGGAGACACTCATGACACTGTTTCGCGTTGAAGACTGGGACGATGCCTATGCCAATGGCGCAAACATTGCCGGCGGCGACAGATGGCCGGAAGCCTGGGTGGGGCCAGCCGCGGATTTTCGCAGGCTGGCGGGCAAGAATGCCAAGCTTGATGTCGCCTATGGCCAGCATGCGCGCGAGAAGCTGGATCTGTTCCTGCCGAAGGAAACGCCCAAAGGGCTCTTCGTGTTTGTCCATGGCGGATTCTGGATCCGTTTAGACAAGTCCTACTGGTCGCATCTGGCCGCCGGGGCGGTCGCTGCCAGCTGGGCCGTCGCGATGCCGTCCTATCCGCTCTGCCCGGAACTGCATGTGCGCGAGATCGCCCAGAGCATCGCGCAGGCGGTGACGCTGGCCGCGTCTCAGGTCGAGGGGCCGATCCGGCTTGCGGGCCATTCGGCGGGCGGACATCTTGTAACCCGGCTCATCTGCGGCGGGACCGGCCTGCCGGAGCAGGTACTCGCCCGCATCGAGCGGGTCATGTCGATTTCCGGCGTGCACGACCTGCGACCGATGCTTCGGACGCAGTTGAACGACACGATCGGGCTGGATGATGCGGAGGCGAGATCAGAAAGCCCGGCGCTGCTGGCGCCTGCGGCCGACGTGCCGCTGATCTGCTGGGTCGGGGCCAATGAGCGGTCGGAATTCGTGCGGCAAAACGCATTGCTCGCCAATGTCTGGCGCGGCCTCGGGCTTGCGACTGATGCGGTGGAGGAACCCGACCGGAATCACTTCAACGTCATTGATGGGCTCATGTCCGCCAGTTCGCCAATGGGGCAGGCACTGTTTTCCTGAATCTACCGCTTCAGCGGCAACACACCGTAGCTGCCGATCATCTCGGCCGGATAGGTTTTCGGGACGACCGGTAGATATTGCGCGCCCTCGCGGGTCAGGAAGGTCTCGAAGATGCTCATGGCGGGTGAGCGTGACCGGTCGGAGCGGGAGACCGCGAACCATTGCCGCCGGATCGGCATTCCGGCAACGTCGAGGATGACGAGCCGGCCGAGCTGCAGTTCCTGCTCGATCGTGTGGGCCGAGATGAACGCGATCCCGAGCCCTGCCATCACGGCCTGCTTTATGGTCTCGTTCGATCCCATTTCGGTGCCCAGCTGATCGAGCTTTCCGGGGACGTCGGCAAAGAAGATCTCCAGCGATATCCGCGTCCCCGATCCCGCTTCGCGCACCAGGAACTTCTCTGTGGCGATCTCTTCCTTGGAGATGTCGTGCTTCCGGGCGAGGGGGTGATCCGGCGGAGCGATGATGACGAGCGGGTGGTCGCCGAACATCACCGCTTCGACGGCGATATCGCGGGGCGGCCGGCCCATCAAGGCGATGTCGATGGTCTGGTGGCGCAGCGCCTCGATCGTGTCCGCCCGGTTGCCGATGAACAGCTCGATGTCGATGTCCGGATTGGTCTTCTGGAAGGCCGCGATCAGCCGCGGCGTGAAATATTTCGCCGTCGAGACGCCGCCGAGCTTCAGCGTGCCGCGCTTGCCGCCCTTGAAGGCGATCAGTTCCTCCTCCAGCAGGCGCAGCCTTTCCTGGACCGCATGGGCGGCGTCGAGCGCCGCATGGCCTGCGGCAGTCGGACGCATCCCCTCCGGCGTGCGGTCGAATAGCGGCAGGCCGATTTCCTCTTCCGCCTGCTTCAGCTGCAGCGTCACGGCGGGGCCGGTCAGCCCCAAGCTATTGGCGGCAGTGGATATTTTCCCGCTCTTTTCGATTTCGAGCAGCGAGCGCAGCTGGCGAAGCGTGAGGTTCAACATGCAGGTAAGTTAGAAAAACTTACTCTGAAAATAAAGAAAATAAAATTTACTAATCCTATCCACTCCCGCATCCCGTCGTCACGCGGTGTCGGCCAGGCCACGCCGCCGACGGGAGGATCGGACATGACTCAAGCCACGCTTGACGCGCATCTCAACACATTTACCGCGACGAACGATCCGGTGAAGGCGCAGATCGCCGAGACCGTTCGCGCCTTTGCGACAGCGGCCGTCCTCGTTCGCAAGTCGATCAATGAAGGCGCGCTGGGGGCTGCCTTTGCCGGCACGCGCGGAAACGCCAATGCCGGTGGCGATACCCAGAAGGAACTCGACGTTCACGCCGACAATCTGTTCCTCGACGCCGCGCGCAAGGCCGGCATCGGCTACTATGCCTCCGAGGAACTGGCCAATCCAGTCGCGATCAACCCGGACTCGAAGATAGCGGTCGCGATCGACCCGCTCGACGGTTCCTCGAACATCGACACCAATGTCTCTATCGGAACGATCTTCTCGATCGTGCCGCGCAAAGAAGACGCCGCGACGACCTTCGCGCAGCCGGGCTCGGAGCAGCTGGCGGCCGGCTTCTTCATCTATGGCCCGCAGATGGCGCTGGTCCTGACCAAGCGCAACGGCACGCGTATCTTCGTCTTTTCCAGCCGGCTCGGCACATTCGTCGAAGCCTATTCCTCGGTCTCGGTCGCGCCGATGGCCAGCGAATTCGCCATCAACATGTCGAACTACCGGCACTGGGACGAGACGACCCGGCTCTATATCGACGACTGCCTCGCCGGCACCGACGGCCCGCGCGAGAAGGATTTCAACATGCGCTGGATCGCCTCGCTGGTGGCCGACACCTACCGCATCCTGATCCGCGGCGGCGTGTTCCTTTATCCGCGCGACAGCCGCAAGGGCTACTCGCTCGGACGGTTGCGGCTGATCTACGAGGCCGCCCCGATCGCACTGCTCATCGAACAGGCCGGCGGCGCGGCGACGGACGGCGCCACCCGCATTCTCGATCTCGTCCCGGGCGACGTGCACCAGCGCACCCCGCTGGTCTTCGGCTCGAGGAAGGAGGTCGAGAAGATCGCGCGCTACCACACCGACCCATCGGCGATCGGCACACGCCATCCGCTATTCGCCAATCGCGGCCTGTTCCGCGCCTAATCGAAAAGACCGAGACCACCCATGTCGCACAAGCATCCCATCATCGCCATCACGGGCTCTTCCGGCGCCGGCACCACGACGATCAAGGACACGTTCGAGAAGATCTTCAAGCGCGAGGGCGTCACCGCCGCCTTTATCGAGGGCGACGCGTTCCATCGTTACGACCGCGCCGGCATGAAGGAAAAGGTCGCCGAGGAAGAAGCCAAGGGCAACGACCATTTCTCCCATTTCAGCCCGGAAGCGAACGAACTCGAAATCCTGGAATCGGTGTTCGAGCAATATGGCCGCAAGGGTACGGGCAAGACCCGGCACTATGTCCATGACGACAAGGAAGCCGAGATCTACGGCGCGCCGCCCGGCACATTTACCGATTGGGCGGATCTGGAACCGAGCGACCTCCTTTTCTACGAAGGCCTGCATGGCTGCGTGAAGACGGGCGCGATCGACCTGCCGAAGCATATCGATCTCAAAATCGGTGTCGTGCCGGTCATCAACCTGGAATGGATCCAGAAGATCCACCGCGACAAGTCGCTGCGCGGCTATTCCACCGAGGCGGTCACCGATACGATCCTGCGCCGCATGCCGGATTACGCGCGCTATATCTGCCCGCAATTCTCCGAGACAAACATCAACTTCCAGCGTGTGCCGACGGTCGATACGTCGAACCCCTTTGTTGCCCGCTGGATTCCCACGCCGTCGGAATCGATGCTGGTGATCCGCTTCGCCAATCCGCGCGGCATCGATTTTCCCTATCTGCTGTCCATGCTCGACGGCGCTTTCATGTCGCGCGCCAATTCCATCGTCTGCTCGGGCGAGAAACTCGATCTCGCCATGCAGCTCATTTTCACGCCGCTGATCCACAAGCTGATGGATATGAAGCGCCGCGCATCCTGATCGCGCGACCGAGGAGGACCCGATGAACATCCAGGCGACCGCAATGCCGCAAACCGGTGTCGAAGAACGCGACATGGCGAATGCCATCCGCGCTCTTGCGATGGATGCCGTCCAAAAGGCGAATTCCGGCCATCCCGGCATGCCGATGGGCATGGCCGACGTGGCGACCGTCCTCTTCAACCGCTTCATGAAACTCGATCCTTCGAAGCCCGACTGGGCAGACCGCGACCGGTTCGTCCTGTCAGCAGGGCACGGCTCGATGCTGCAATATGCGATCCACCATCTGCTCGGCTATGCCGATATGCCGATCGAACAGCTGCAGCAATTCCGTCAGCTCGGCAGCCACACGGCCGGCCATCCCGAATACGGTCATGCGCTCGGCATAGAGACCACGACCGGGCCGCTGGGGCAGGGCATCGCCACTGCTGTCGGCATGGCGATCGCCGAGCGGATGATGGCGTCGCGCTTCGGGGCGAAGCTGGTCGATCATCATACCTATGTCATCGCCGGCGACGGGTGCCTGCAGGAGGGCATCAGCCACGAGGCGATCGATCTTGCCGGCCACCTCAAGCTCGGCAGGCTGATCGTCCTTTGGGACGACAATCACATTTCCATCGATGGACCGACCTCCCTGTCCACCTCGATGAACCAGCCGGCGCGTTTCAAGGCGGCCGGCTGGGATGTTCAGCGCGTCGATGGCCACGACATGAACGCTGTCGCCGAAGCGATTGAAAAAGCGCGTAAATCGAGAAAGCCGTCGCTGATCGCCTGCCGCACATTGATCGGCAAGGGCGCGCCAAACATGCAGGGCTCCGAGAAAACCCATGGCGCGCCTCTCGGTGCGGACGAAATCGCGGCGACGCGCGCCAATATCGGCTGGGCGCACGAGCCCTTCTCCGTGCCGGACAACATCGTCGAGGCTTGGCACGCAATTGCCGCGCGGGGGCGGAATGAACGGCTGGCCTGGGAGCAGCGCCTTGCGGATAGCCCGCGACGCAAGTCCTTCGAGGCGGCGTTGAGCGGCGAAATGCCCCCACAGGTCAAGCGCGGCCTGTCCGCCTTCCGCAAGGCGCATGTCGAAGCGGCAACGAAGGTCGCCACCCGAAAGGCGTCGGAAATGGCGCTCGGCGTGATCAATTCGGCGACGACCCTGACCGTCGGCGGATCGGCGGACCTGACGCATTCCAATCTGACGATCACCAAGGGCATGGAATCGATCGGGCCCGGTCGCTTCAAGGGCCGTTACATCCATTACGGCATCCGCGAACACGGCATGGCTGCGGCGATGAACGGCATCGCGCTGCATGGCGGCTTCGTTCCCTATGGCGGCACCTTCCTCGTCTTTACCGACTATGCGCGCGGCGCGATGCGTCTGTCGGCGCTGATGGGCCAGCGCGTGATCTACGTCATGACGCATGACTCCATCGGGCTCGGAGAGGACGGGCCGACGCATCAGCCGGTCGAGCATCTCGCCATGCTGCGCGCGACCCCGAATATCAATGTCTTCCGCCCGGCCGATATCATCGAAACGGCAGAGGCCTGGGAACTGGCGCTGGAAACGGACAACCGGCCGACGGTTCTTGTGCTGTCGCGACAAAACCTGCCGATGCTGCGGGCGGCGCATTCGAGCGAAAACCGCTCCGCGCGTGGTGCTTATGTGCTGCAGGAGCCCAAGGGCGGACGCGATGTGACCATCCTGTCCACGGGGTCAGAGGTCGAGATCGCCAAGGCGGCGGCGGACCGGTTGCTGGCCGAAAAGAACATCAGCGCGGCGGTGGTTTCCATGCCCTGCTGGGAACTGTTCGAAGCCCAGGACGCGGCCTATCGCAATGCCGTTCTCGGCAAGGCCCCGCGCATCGCCATCGAGGCGGCGGCCCGGCTCGGCTGGGACCGCTGGATCGGCGAGACTGGCACCTTCATCGGCATGAACAGCTTCGGCGCGAGTGCGCCGGCGGCCGATCTCTATCGCCATTTCGGCATCACGACCGACGCCGTCATCGAAGAAGCCGTCCGGCTGACGGCCTCGGGAGGCGCGTGATGCTGGCGACAAGGCAGATGGAAGAGACGACCATGGATAACCCGATTGCCGGCAAGACAGCGATCATCCGCATCAGCCTCGACGGTGGCATCAGCCATACGGCCATTCCGCTGATCGCGACCCTGGCCGACGCCGGCGCGCGCGTCGTCGTCGTGGCCGGGCTCGGTAACCCGGAGGGCGACATCAATCCGGCGCTGACCCTGCGGCCCTTCGCCGAGACATTGGCGGAGATGGCCGGCAAGACCGTGACCTTCGTCAATGAGAGCCTCGGCACGGGCGCGGAAGCAAAGCTGGCCGGGGTTCCGTTCGGCGAAATCGCCCTGATGGAAAACCTGCGTTTCCATTCCGACGAGCGCCGCCGCGAACATGTCTTCGCCATGCGGCTGTCCGTCCTCGGAGACTATTTCGTCGATGCCGGCGATCCGCCCAACAACAGGCAGGGCTGGCAGGCGGCGCTGAAACAGATCCTGCCGGAACCCGATTTCTCGGCAATCCCGACCTCTTCAAGAAAGGAGGCCTGACATGGCCCGTATCACCCTTCGCCAATTGCTGGACCACGCCGCCGACCATTCCTATGGCGTGCCGGCCTTCAACATCAACAACATGGAGCAGGGGCTCGCCATCATGGAGGCGGCCAAGGCCTGCGATGCGCCGGTGATCATCCAGGCGTCGCGCGGCGCGCGCTCCTATGCCAACGACATCATGCTGGCGAAGATGATCGACGCGCTTGCCGAGATCTATCCGGAAATCCCCGTCTGCATGCATCAGGACCACGGCAACAACGAAGCAACCTGCCTGACGGCGATCCGGCACGGCTTCACATCGGTGATGATGGACGGTTCGCTGGAAGCCGACGCCAAGACGCCGGCCTCCTACGAGTACAATGTCGAGATCACCGAACGGGTGGCGCGGATGGCGCACTGGGTCGGCGCATCGGTGGAGGGCGAACTCGGCGTGCTTGGTTCGCTGGAGACTGGCGAGTCGGAAGCCGAGGACGGCCATGGCGCCGAGGGCAAGCTGTCGCATGACCAGCTCCTGACCGATCCGGACCAGGCGGTCGATTTCGTGACCCGCACCGGCGTCGACGCGCTGGCGATCGCCTGTGGCACCTCGCATGGCGCCTACAAGTTCACCCGCAAGCCGACCGGCGACATCCTCGCGATGCGGGTGATCGAGGAAATCCACGCCAAGCTGCCGAACACGCATCTGGTCATGCACGGCTCGTCTTCGGTGCCGCAGGAATTGCAGGACATCATCAATGCCTATGGCGGGGAGATGCCCCAGACCTTTGGCGTACCGGTCGAGGAGATCGTCCGCGGTATCCGGCACGGCGTGCGCAAGGTCAATATCGACACCGACTGCCGCATGGCGATGACCGGCCAGTTCCGAAAGATCGCGCAGGAGAATCCGTCGGAATTCGATCCGCGCAAATTCCTGAAGCCGGCGATGGACGCCATGCGCGATCTCTGCCGCGACCGCTTCGAGGCCTTCGGCACCGCCGGCAATGCCTCGAAGATCAAGGTCATCCCGATGGACGAGATGGCCAAGCGCTACGCGGCCGGAAAGCTCGATCCGCAGACCGCAACCGCGAAAGCCGCGTGAGGCATGTGACCATAGCCCCCACACTTCCCTGCAAGAAACAGATCAGAGGAACGAACCCATGAACAAGCACACGTCTCCCGGCAAATATTCCGCCGGCGTCAAGGAATACCGCGAAACCTATTGGGAGCCGAACTACACGCCGAAGGACAGCGACATTCTCGCCTGCTTCAAGATCACGCCGCAGCCGGGCGTGCCGCGCGAGGAAGCCGCCGCCGCCGTTGCCGCCGAGTCCTCGACCGGCACCTGGACGACGGTCTGGACCGACTTGCTGACCGACCTCGAATATTACAAGGGCCGTGCCTATGCGATCGAGGACGTTCCCGGCGACGACGAGAGCTACTACGCCTTCATCGCTTACCCGATGGGCCTGTTCGAGGAAGGCTCGGTGGTCAACGTCTTCACCTCGCTGGTCGGCAACGTCTTCGGCTTCAAGGCCGTCCGCGCCCTGCGTCTTGAAGACGTGCGCTTCCCGCTCTGGTTCGTGGCGACCTGCGACGGTCCGCCCCACGGCATCCAGGTCGAACGCGACAAGATGGACAAATATGGCCGTCCGTTCCTCGGCTGCACGATCAAGCCGAAGCTCGGCCTGTCGGCCAAGAACTACGGCCGTGCCGTCTATGAAGCGCTGCGCGGCGGTCTCGACTTCACCAAGGACGACGAGAACGTCAACTCGCAGCCCTTCATGCGCTGGCGCGACCGCTTCGAGTTCTGCCAGGAAGCCATCGACAAGGCCGAAGCCGAGACCGGCGAGCGCAAGGGTCACTATCTGAACGTCACAGCGCCGAACATCGAGGAAATGTACAAGCGCGCCGAGTTCGCCAAGGAAATCGGCAGCCCGATCATCATGAGCGACTACCTGACGATGGGCTGGGCGGCTCAGGCGAGCCTGTCGCGCTGGTGCCGCGACAACGGGATGCTGCTGCACGTCCACCGCGCCATGCATGGCGTGATCGACCGCCACCCCAAGCATGGCATCAACTTCCGCGTGCTGGCGAAGATGCTTCGCCTGCTCGGCGGCGACCACCTGCACTCGGGCACGGTCGTCGGCAAGCTCGAGGGCGATCGCGCCGCGACGCTCGGCTGGATCGACCTGTTGCGCGACAAGGTTGTCCCCGAGGACCGTTCGCGAGGCATCTTCTTCGATCAGGACTGGGGCCAGATGCCCGGCGTCCTGCCGGTCGCCTCGGGCGGTATCCATGTCTGGCACATGCCGGCGCTGGTGGCGATCTTCGGTGACGACGCCTGCCTGCAATTCGGCGGCGGCACGCTCGGCCATCCGTGGGGCAACGCCGCCGGCGCGGCGGCCAACCGCGTCGCGGTCGAAGCCTGCGTCAAGGCGCGCAACGAGGGCCGGGAGCTGGAAAAGGAAGGCAAGGACATCCTGACCGCCGCAGCCAAACACAGCCCCGAACTGAAGATCGCCATGGAAACATGGAAGGAGATCAAGTTCGAATTCGACACCGTTGACAAGCTGGATGTCGCCCACCGCTGATCAACAGGAACGACACTCGATCGAAGGAATGAGACAATGAGCGAAGTACAAGATTACGGCTCCCGCCTGTCGGATCCGAATAGCCGGAAAATGGGCACCTTCTCCTATCTTCCGGAACTGACGGAAGAAGAGCTGCGCAGCCAGGTTGAATATATCGTGTCGAAGGGCTGGAACCCGGCCATCGAGCACACCGAACCGGAAAGTGCGTCCTCGCATTACTGGTACATGTGGAAGCTGCCCATGTTCGGCGAGACGGATGTCGATGCCATCTTCCAGGAAATCGAGATGTGCAAGAAGGCCAATCCGGACAACCATGTCCGCCTCGTCGGCTACGACAATTTCAGGCAGACGCAGGGCACCGCGCTGGTCGTGCACCGCGCAAAGATCAAGCTCTGAAATGGTGATGCCGGGGCGGCGCGACGCGGCCCCGGTTCGCCCCGTTCCAACGCGTTCCCCGCTCGGGGAGGAGACGACCATGAGCGACATCGATCCCAACCAGTTCCGCATTGAGACGGAACCCTATTACCGGCCTGTCGGCGACGAGATCGAGAAATACACGGCCGCGTATGACGTCCGCATGCCGGTCATGCTCAAGGGGCCGACCGGCTGCGGCAAGTCGCGTTTCGTCGAATACATGGCCTGGAAGCTCGGCAAGCCGCTGATCTCGGTCGCCTGTAACGAGGACATGACCGCGTCCGACCTGATCGGCCGGTTCCTGCTCGATATCAACGGCACGAAATGGCAGGACGGACCGCTTACCATCGCCGCGCGGATCGGCGCGATCTGCTATCTCGACGAGGTGGTCGAAGCGCGACAGGACACGACCGTGGTGATCCACCCGTTGACCGACCATCGCCGCCAGCTTCCGCTGGAGAAGAAGGGCGAGGTGGTCGACGCCCATCCCGACTTCCAGGTCGTGATCTCCTACAATCCCGGCTACCAGTCGATGATGAAGGACCTGAAGCAGTCGACCAAGCAGCGCTTCGGCGCGATGTCGTTCGAATTCCCCTCCGCCGAGGTCGAGACCGAGATCGTGGCGCATGAGGCGGGGATCGACCGCAAGACCGCGGAGCGGCTGGTTCAGGTGGCGCAACGGTCGCGCAATATGAAGGGTCATGGGCTGGACGAGGGGATGTCGACGCGCCTGCTGGTCTATGCCGGCCAGTTGATCGCCAAGGACATCCCCGCGCAGGCGGCCTGCCAGATGGCGCTGGTCGAGCCGCTGACCGACGATCCGGATATGCGCGATACGCTGCAGGCCGCCGTCTGTACATTCTTTCCCGAGATCACCGACAGCAGCAAAGACCGGGCAGCATGACGGTCAGTCTTGACGAGTACCGTGAAGAGCTGACCAGGGCAGCGCCGGAGCTGGAGGAGACGCTGGACGGGCTGTTCCACGAGTCGGCGCGGCTGATGTCTCCGGTCGGCCTCAAGGACTATCTCGACGGCGCGCGGGCGCTGATTTCTCTCGGCAAGGGCCCGAATCTCCTGACCAGCTATCTCGACGAGATGCCGCAGGTGGTCAAGGAATGCGGCGAGGACATCATTCGCGACGTCGTTGGGGCAACACTGAAACTGGCCTCGATGGTCTCCGGCGAGGTGTTGACGCTGATGATCGCGACGTTACCGGGCGCGGCGCGGCGTTTCGGCGACCCGGACCTGCTCCGCGACTATCTGCAACTCCTGCACCGTCTGGCGGCGCGCTCGCCGCGCGGTCTTCGCCCGATGTTCGGCGTGCTGGAGGAATTGCTGTCCAAGCTCACCCTGTCCGGCCTGCGCCGCTGGGTCGATTTCGGCGCGGAGGCCTACCGCCGCGACCTGCCGAAACAGGCGGACTATTTCGGGCTCGTCAGCGAGGATTCCCGCGCCGTGCTCAAGCAGGAGCGGCGCGGGACGCTGTTCATCGATTCCCAGCGCCGGTTGAACTTCTATTTGCGCGCCTTCTGGGGAAGGGACTTCTTCCTGCGTCCGAGTGCCGCCGACCATGCCGGTTTCCGCCCCTTCATCGAGGAAGGCGCGATGCATCTGCCCGATGCGGTCGATCAGGTGGGTGCTGTCGTCGGTCTCGACCTTTATCGCGCCATGTGCGCGCATATGGCGGCGCATATCACCTGTTCGGACAGGGGGCTGAGCCAACAGGCGCTCAGCCCGGCGCAGATGTTTTTCGTCGGCATGCTCGACGATGCCCGTGTCGAATATTCCGTCGCCCGCCAGTTTCCCGGGCTGCGCAGTCTGTTCCGATCGCTGATGCCGGTTTCGCCCGCCGGCCATTACGAACACGACACCATGTATCAGCTGGAGAAGATCGTGCGGGCGCTGCTGGAACCGGGCCCTCCGCTCGGAGATCGGGCCATCGACTCGGTGGTCGAACAGTTCCACATCAACATCGCCTCTAACGAGCGGGAAACGATGTTTTCCTGGGGCCTCGGCATCGAGCTCTATAATCTGCTCGCCGAGCGCCGCGCGGTTCCGAGCCTTCGCATTCTCGAGTCGCTGAACATCCCGTATCGCGACGACAACCGCTTTGTCTGGTCGATGGACGATTATGACTGGGGGGACAGTTCAGCCTATCGCCCGGAATTGCAGCGCCAGGTTCGCCGCAATGTCGGGCTGATGGAATTCATCAACGAAGTGGATGTCGAGACAGCCGGCGACGATGCCCAGGAGGTCTGGGTCTTGTCGAGCGAACTCTTCCCCTATGAGGACGAGGGCGTTTCCTACAATGACATTGAGGGCAGGGAGCCGGTCTCCGATCCGTTCCACTATGCCGAATGGGACTACAAGGTGCAGTTGCATCGGCCGAGCTGGGCGACCGTTTACGAGCGCCGGCAGGGCAGGGGCGATCCCGAAACCATCGACACGATGCTGACGGCGCACAAGGGCGTCAGCCACCGGATCAGGCAGATCGTCGACCGCTTGCGTCCACAGGGTATTTCACGGCGGCGGCGGTTGGAGGATGGCGACGAGCTCGACATCAATGCGGCGGTCGACGCCATCGTCATGACGCGGCTCGGCATGCAGCCCGATCCGCGCATCACCATGCGCAACGTCATCAACCGGCGCGATCTGGCCGTCGTGATCCTGCTGGACCTCTCGGAATCCACCAATGAAAACGTACGCGGTACCGAGAAGACGGTGCTGGAACTGACCCGTGAGGCCTCCGCGCTCGTCGCCAGCGCCATCAACGGCATAGGCGATCCCTTCGCCATTCACGGTTTCGCCTCCGACGGCCGCCACGATGTCCAATATTACCGCTTCAAGGATTTCGAGCAGCGTCTCGATGCCGAAGTGAAAGGCCGGCTCGCTGGAATGAAAGGCGGGCTTTCGACGCGAATGGGCGCGGCGATGCGGCATGCCGGCCACCATCTCGCGCAGCGCGCCGAGCGTCACAAGCTGCTCCTGATCGTCACCGATGGCGAACCGGCCGACATCGACGAGCGCGACCCGCAATATCTGAGGATGGATGCAAAAAAAGCTGCGGTCGAGTTACAGCAACAGGGCATATCGAGTTATTGCCTGACCCTGGATCCCGAAGCCGATCGCTATGTCGAGCGCATTTTCGGACCGAACAATTATACGATAATCGATCAGGTGGAACGCCTGCCGGAAAAACTGCCAAGCCTGTTTGCGAACCTGACCAGATAGGCCATCCCGATCGGAGGATTGATCACATGGCAACCAATACCATCATTGCCCCGTCCGTTCTGTCGTCGGACTTCTCGAAGCTCGGAGACGAGATCGAGGCCGTCGTGCGGGCCGGTGCGGACTGGATTCATCTCGATGTCATGGACGGTCACTACGTCCCGAACATCACTTTCGGTCCGCCGATCATCAAGGCGGTGCGCAACCGCACCGACAAGGTGTTCGACTGCCATCTGATGATCGAGCCCTGCGATCCGTTCCTCGAAGCCTTCGCCGATGCCGGTTGCGATATCATCACCGTCCATGCGGAAGCGACGAAGCATCTCGACAGGTCGCTGCAGGCGATCCGCAATCTCGGCAAGAAGGCCGGCGTGTCGCTCAACCCGTCGACGCCCGAAAACGTGATCGAATATGTCCTCGACCGGCTCGATCTGGTGCTGCTGATGACGGTCAACCCCGGCTTCGGCGGTCAGGCCTTCATCCCGTCGGTCGTGGAGAAAACCCGGCGCATCAAGGACATGATTGGCGACCGGCCGATCGACATCGAGATCGATGGTGGCGTAACGCCGGAGACCGCGCCGCTCGTCGCTGCAGCGGGCGCGAATGTGCTGGTCGCCGGCTCGGCCGTGTTCAAGGGCGGCGAGGAGGCTGCCTACAAGGCCAACATCAAGGCAATCCGCGACGCTGCCGACGGGGCGGTGCGGGCTGCTGCCTGAAACACGGGAAACGAGGAAGACCGGATGAGTGTGCGTTTTGCGGAAGGCGGTAACCGGTGCGGATGGCCGCAAGCCGTCCTGTTCGATCTTGACGGAACGCTGGTCGATTCCGTGCCCGACCTCACGGCGGCCGTGAATGCTCTGCTGGCAACCGAGGACAAACCGGCGCTCGGCATCGCCGATGTCCGGACGATGATCGGAAACGGCATCAAGAAGCTGGTCGAACGCGCCTTTGCGGCGCGCGGCGAGGTCCTGGAGGGTGAGGCGCTGGCGGCGATGACCGACCGTATGATGGGCATCTATGCCCAAAACCTCACGGGCGGCACGACGCTGATGCCGGGCGCCCAAACGATCGTGACGGCCTATGCGCGCGCCGGCGTGAAAATCGGTGTCGTGACCAACAAGCCGGAGGGCTTTTCGCGCTCCATTATCGAGTATTTCGGGCTTGCCTCCTCAGTCCATGTGATCGTCGGCGGTGACACCGGCCCGGCGCGAAAGCCTGCGCCGGACATGCTGTTGCACGCTCTGGACCAGCTTGGCGTCGGCAGGCACCGCGCCCTGATGATCGGCGACAGTCCGGCCGATATCGATGCTGCGAAAGCCGCGGCGATGCCGTCGATCGCCGTTCGCGGTGGCTACACCAACATTCCTGTCGAAGAGCTTGGCGCGGATGTGGTTATCGACAGTCTGAACGAGGTGCCGCAAGCCATCGAAAGGCTGAAGGAACCGGCCTGACATGGTGGTTCGCGCGCTCATCTTCGATGTCGACGGAACTCTCGCCGAAACCGAGGAACTGCACCGTATCGCCTTCAACCGGACCTTCGCGGAGCAGGGACTGGACTGGATCTGGGATCGCGAGCTTTATCGTGATTTGCTTTCTGTCACGGGCGGGCGCGAACGGATGGAGGCCTATGCCTACCGGATTGGCGCCGAGGGCATCGACGCAGCCGCTTTGCATCGCCGGAAGACCGATTTCTACACCGGTATGATGGTGCCGGGCTCCGTAACGCTGCGCCCCGGTGTCGAAGACCTCCTGCGTCGGGCGCGGTCGGCCCGGCTCGACCTGGCGATCGGCACGACCACGAGCCGGGCGAATGTCGTTGGTCTGATTGCCGCAACGCTTGGGCCTGACGCACTGTCGTGGTTTCGCTCAATTCGCACGGGCGAGGACACGAAGCGAAAGAAGCCGGATCCGGAAGTCTACCGGCTTGTGCTCGACGATCTCGGATATGGTCCCGACGAGTGCCTGGTCTTCGAGGATTCTGCGAACGGGCTGCGCGCGGCCCGTGCCATTGGGATTCCGACCGTGGTCACGCCGAGCATCTATACGAGCGAGGACGACTTCTGCGGCGCGGACTACTTGTTCAGGACGCTCGACGAGCCGTTCTCGATCCTGAATTTCGCACCGGATTTTGCCTTCCAGTCGGTGTCGGCGGACATTCGCGACCTGCTGTTCCGGGGATAGGCGGGTTCACCAGCCGAAGGATTTGCGGGCGAGGGCGTCGAGCTGCGCGTAAACATGCGGGCCGCCGGCTATGACGCGGGTGCCATGTTCGACGATTGTCTCGGCATCGAGCGGCATGATCGTGCCGCCGGCTTCCTCGATCATCAACAGGCCGGCGATGCAGTCCCAGGAATTCATGTGTTCCTCGATATAGCCGATCAGGCGGCCCGCGGCGACATAGGCGAGCATCAGCGCGCCGGAAGCATTGCGGAAGAACATGCCGCCACCGGTGATCAGATCAGCGATCAGCCTGATGGCCGCCGCCGCATCGTGACGGGCGGCATAACCCGTCGCAACCGATCCCTCGGAGAGCGAGCGCGACTGGCTGACGCGGAGAGGCTTGCCGTTGACGAAAGCGCCGGCGCCGCGTTCGGCCCAGAATGTCTCGCCCGAACAGGGCTCGCAGATCACGCCGATCTCGGTGACGCCGCGATTGCAGCAGGCGAGCGCGACGCACCATTGCGGGATGCCGCTGACGAAATTCGCGGTGCCGTCGATCGGGTCGATGACCCATGTATAGCCGCTCGTGCCATCGACCGGGGCGTGTTCTTCGCCGAAGATCCCGTCTTCCGGATAGTGCTTCGCGATTTCCTGGCGAACGAATGTCTCGACGTCCCGGTCCGCATTGGAAACGAGGTCCTGATGGCCCTTGCTTTCGATGGTCAGCGTATCGAGGGAGCGGAAATGCTTGAGGCCGAGTTCGCCCGCGCGTTGCGCGAGGTCGATGGCGAAGGAGAGGCGTTTCGACTGTTCTGTCACAATTCCGGCTCGCGGTTGGGTGAGGCAAAGCGATGTGCGTACTGCCATAGCCGGTTTCCGCCCGAAGGGAAGACATCGCTGTCGCCGTCACAGAAAATTCAAACTGGAGATCCGCAGTTGCGGCGGTTTTCGCGCTGGCCGAAAGCTATCTTGTCCGGCGTGCGGCTTGTATCCGCCCGCGCATTCTGCTTTTCATCCGGTCTGACTTGTTGGAGGACGAGCCCAGCGCCGGTTCTCCATTTTTGATCGAGGACCGTATCCATGGAAATGAAAGACGAAATCCGGATCGAGGCCCCGCGCGATCGCGTCTATGCGGCGCTGAACGATCCGGACGTCCTGAAGCAATGCATTCCAGGCTGCGAGGAACTCACGAAGAACTCGGACGAGGAACTCGAAGCCAAGGTCACGCTGAAGATCGGGCCGGTGAAAGCGAAGTTCGGCGGCAAGGTGACCCTGGACAAGTCGCAGGCGCCGGGACATTTCTCGCTCTCCGGTGAGGGCAGCGGCGGCGTCGCCGGTTTCGCCAAGGGCGGGGCCGAAGTTGATCTCGAAGAGGATGGCGACGCGACGATCCTGCGTTATACGGCCAAGGCCGATGTCGGCGGCAAGATCGCGCAGCTTGGCAGCCGCCTGATCAGCTCGACCGCCAACCGCCTGGCGGGCCAGTTCTTTGCGAAATTCAAGGAAACGGTCGAAGGCGAAAGCTGAGCCTGTTTTCTGATCCGCGACAACGCAGGCGAGCGCTGCGTTATTCGCGGAGTTCCATGGCTCTCCCCCGCAATACGAACTTCTGGATCTTGCCGGTCGAGGTCTTGGGCAGCTCGCCGAAGATGACGGTTTTCGGGGCCTTGAAGTGTGCCATGTGGTTGCGGCAGAACTCGATGATGCCGCCCTCGGTCTCCTCCTGTCCGGGCCTGAGCGTGACGAAGGCGCATGGCGTTTCGCCCCATTTGGGGTCCGGACGGGCGACCACCGCGGCTTCGAGAATGGCGGGGTGGCGATAGAGCACATCCTCGACCTCGACCGAGGAAATGTTCTCTCCGCCGGAAATGATGATGTCCTTGAGGCGATCCTTCAGTTCCACATAGCCGTCCGGATGCATCACCCCGAGATCGCCGGAGGCAAACCAGCCGCCGCGAAGCGCTTCGGCGGTGGCGGCAGGATTCTTGAGATAGCCGCGCATGACATTGTTACCGCGCAGGAAAATCTCGCCGATGGTCTCGCCGTCCGCCGGCACAGCTTGCATTGTCGCCGAATCCGCGACCGTCAGACCGGCCAGCGCGCCGTTCTTGACGCCCTGCCGCGCTTTCAGCCGGGCCCGTTGATCGGCGGGAAGCGCGTTCCACTCCGATTTCCAGGTGCAAACCACCGCCGGTCCGTAAACCTCGGTCAGCCCGTAAACATGGGTCACCTCGATCCCCATTGCCTCCATCGCCTCGATGACGGCTGCGGGCGGGGAGGCGCCCGCCGTCATCACCTGAACCGGATGCGTGAACCGCTTGAGCTCCGCATTCTGCGTCAGCATGTTCAGCACGATCGGCGCGCCGCAGAAATGCGTCACGGTCTCGTCGGCAATGAGATTGAAAATCGGTTCGGCGCGCACGTGCCGCAGGCAGACCGAGGTGCCGGCATTGGCGGCAATGGCCCAAGGAAAACACCAGCCATTGCAGTGAAACATCGGCAGGGTCCACAGATAGACCGAGTGTTGCGGCATGTGCCAGGACTGTATCTGGGCCAGCGCATTCAGATGCGCTCCGCGATGATGATAGACCACGCCCTTTGGATTGCCGGTCGTGCCCGACGTGTAACTGAGTGAAAGCGCGTCCCACTCGCTGGCGGGCGGCGACCATTGGAAGGCGGGATCGCCTTCCGCCAGCAGGTCGTCATAGGTCAGGGCGCCGATCCGATGGCCGCCCTCGAAGGTGGGGTCCTCGATATCGACCACAAGCCGTTTCGGGCCCGTCGACAACTCGAGAGCCGCCTGAACGAGTTCTGCGAACTCGCAGTCGACCAGCACCACCTTCGCCTCGCCATGATCGAGGATGAAGGCGATGACTTCGGCGTCGAGGCGGGTGTTGATCGTGTTGAGCACCGCGCCGGCCATCGGCACGCCGAAATGTGCTTCGAACATTTCGGGAATATTGCTGGCGATGATGGCCACTGTATCATTCTTGCCGACGCCGCGCTTGGTCAATGCGCTGGCGAGCGCCTGCGTGCGCGCATAGGTCTCGGCCCAGCTCCGGCGCACAGGCCCATGCACGATCGCGAGGCGGTCGGGAAAGACCGCCGCTGTCCTTTCGATGAAACTCAGTGGCGTAAGCGGCTCGAAATTCGCCTCGCAGGCATCGAGATCCCTGTCGAAAATCGATTTCTGTCCGTTCATCGCCACCTCCATTGGCACAGTCTTCATCGTCATTGTTCCCGCTTCGACAACCCGACATAGAGCGCATCGCGCAAGTCGATCCGGTGTTGGCCGCGGTGCTCGGGCGCATGGGTCATCAGGATGGCGATCAACTGGTTTTCAGGGTCCACCCAGAAATTCGTTCCTGACACGCCGGGCCAGAACATCTCGCCCAGTCCGCCGGGCAGTTCGGGACGGCGCGCGGTTCGCACCGCGAGGCCCAGCCCGAAACCCAGACCGTTTTTCTCCCAGGGGGCCGTTATGCCCAGAGCGGCGGTGTAAGCGCCGTAGGCCACGTCGACCGGAAGGTGATTGCGCGTCATCCGGGCGAAGGTATCGGCCGAAAGCAGCCGCTCGCCGTCGACTTCACCGCCGCCGAGCAGCATCTTGGCGAAGCGCAGATAATCCGGAAGGGTGGAGCTCAGCCCGCCACCGGCGGAAAACCAGCTCTGGCCCTCGCGAAACGGCGGAGCGAGCCCGCGAACCGTAGGCGTGTCGGGGAGGGCGGCGAGCTGGCCCGGAGCAGGAATGAAGCGGGTGTACGTCATATCCAGCGGATCGAGCACCAAAGCCCGCAAAGCCTCGTCCAGCGGCGCTTTCGCAGAGACCTCGATGACACGGCCGAGAACATCGGTGGACATGCCGTATTCGAACACCGTACCCGGCTGATGCAGCAATGGCAGCGTGGCGAGCCGCCCTGCCATCTCCTCGTTGTCCGAGGCAAAATCATAGACGCCGGCTGCCATATAGGCGGCGTGGATCTCATCATTGCCGAACTGACCGTAAGTGAGGCCGGAAAGATGAGTCATGAGATCCCTGACGAGCGGCGGGCGATTTGCCTTCACGCAGCGCCCGTCGGGTTGAAGAACTCCACGCCGGCCGAAATCCGGAATGAATGTCTCCACCGGATCATCGAGCGCGAAAGCCCCTTCTGCGATGAGCTGCATGGCGGCGACGGAGACGATGGGTTTCGTCATCGAGGCGATCCAGTAAGCCGTATCGCGCGTTGCGGGAGTGCCGGCCTGTTCTCGCACGCCGAAACTCCTGGCGAATGCTGTGCGTCCGGCGTGGCAGATTTCGACAACGCCGCCGGTCAGCCGGCCTGCGGCCATCTCCGTATCGATCCAGCGCTCGACCGGTGTTGCGTCAAAGAAGGATTTGGCAGGAGTCATCGCATCATCCCGGGCAGGAAGGTGACGAGTCCGGGCAGGGCAAAGAACAGGAACAGCATGGCGAGGAACGCTCCCACGAAGGGCAGCGTGCCGAGGGCGATCCGGCCAATCGGCACCTGTCCGCCTGACATCCCGGAAAGCACATAGAGGATCATGCCGACCGGTGGCGTGATCAGCCCGATCTCGACGAGCATGACCAGCACCACTCCGAACCACAGTAGATCCCACCCCGCCGCCTCGAGCACCGGCAACAGGATCGGCAAGGTCATCAGGACCATGCTGATCGGCTCGACAAACATGCCCAGGATCAGGAACAGGATGACGATGCAGGCAAAAAGGCCGAGGTCGGAAAGGCCGAGTCCGTTGATGAATTCGACCAGCGCGCGCGGTAGAGCGAGAAAGTCGAACGCGAATCCCATGATCGACGCGCCAACAGCGATGAGCAGCAGGAAAGAAGTCGCCAGCGCAGCTTCCTCAACCGCGGCGATCACTTCGCTGACCGAAAGGGTGCCGCGGAACAGGCTAATACCAAGCGCGCCGAGCACGCCGACGGCGCCCGCTTCGGTTGGCGTCGCGATGCCGGCATAGAGCGATCCGAGTACCAGCGCGATCAGCGCGAGAAACGGAACGATGCCTTTCAGGGCCCGCAGTTTTTCACTCAGGGCGTGGCTTTCCCCGACAGGTGCCGCAGACCGGTCGAAGCTGGTCCAGAGGAAGACGACACAGGCGAATGCGAGGATCAGAAGCAGGCCCGGCACGATTCCGGCCATGAACAATTCGGTGATCGGGACACCGGCAAGCGGCCCGTAGACGATCATTGCAATGCTTGGCGGAATGAGAATGCCGAGCGTGCCGCCTGCGGCCAGGACGCCGTAGGCCAGTTCGGGCCGGTAGCCCTTGCTCATCATTTCGGGCCCGGCCACCCGTCCCATCGTGGCTGCCGTGGAAAGGCTCGAACCGGAAACCGCGGCAAAAATGCCGGAGGCGAGAATCGAGGCGTAGGCGAGCCCGCCGCGCAGCCGGCCCATGCCCAGCTGAGCCGCCGCGAACATCTCCTGAGACGCGTTCGAGCGCACCAGCACGGCACCCATCATGACGAACATCGGGATAGCCGCCAGCTCGAAACTGTTGACAGCTCCCCAGGCCCTCTCGCCGATGTAATTCAGGGTGACCGGCGGCAACCAGAAGACCATGGCAGACATTCCGACTGCCATCAGGGTGAAGACGACCGGCAGGCCGCTAAACAGGAGGAAGAAGAGCACCAGGATCAATGCGCCGGCTCGCCAGCCCAGCCCCGCCTCGGCCGCGCCCAGAAAAACAGCCGCCGTCAGGGCGCCGATAATCGCCATGATCAAAGCCGACTGCATTCCGCCGCCGAGCAGTGCTCCAAACAGGGAGAGCAGGGCGAACAAATAGACGATCGGACCTGGCTCCAGGCTGTTCAAGGCCAGCCCTGTGCCATGCAGCAGCGCCAGCGCCATTCCCAATCCAAGGGGCGCCAGGGCGAGCCGGCCATATCGCGATCCGCCGGAGAGCCCCAGCGCCAATGCCAGCCCGACGAGACCGGCAACTGTCGCCAGTTGCGGAATCCAGAGAGGCGTGTTGAGCAGGCTCCAGCTGCGGGCGCCGCTTTCAAAATTGTCGCGCCAGAAACCGGTGGTCGCCCAAAGCACCATGAGTGTCACGCATATCGAAATCCAGGTGAGGGCGGTCATCAGGTTGCGGCGTTGCGCCGGAGCCAGAAGTCCCGGCAAGAGGTCGACACGCACATTGGCGTCGCGCCCGACAACGAAGGCTGCGCCCAGAAAGGTGATCGCAACGACGAGATAGGTGGTCACCTCGGTAACCCAGATCGTCGCATGTCCGAAAAAGCTGCGGCCGATCACCTCGATGCTGACGCTGATGAGCATCGCGAGTACAGCCGCAATACTCAGGAACCGGGATATGGCGGCCACGGCCCGCAAAGCGGCCGGGGGCGCAGACGCCCCCGGGTCATTTCCTTCCGTCGAGCTCATTACTCGGCTCCGACGGCAGCCTTCGCGGCAGTCAGTACCGCATCCGCATCAAGTCCTGCGCGCTCCATGTCGGCACGCCATGCGGCGAGCACGGGTGCCTGCACGTCATCGCTATAGACGCGGGCCATTTCCGCATCGGAGACTTCCGTATAAGTGATCCCGTCGGCCCGCCACAGATCCGGCATCTCGGCGGTGCGCTCGCGCCAGCGCGCTTCGAAATCCGCCTCGATACGCTTGAACTCTTCGGCCACGGTGGCGCGTAGTTCGTCTGGAAGAGCGGCCCATGCATCATTGTTGACGAGCACCGGGAAGGGCACAACGCTGCCCATCGGCCAGTCTGCCGCGTTGCTGACGACTGTCCCGAACCCGGCACCATGGGCCCAGCAGGTATCGGTGATGACGCCCTCGATCACGCCGCGCTCCAGAGCAGGCAAAACCTCGCCCGCGGACAGCGAGACGGCGGATGCCCCCAGTTCTGCCGCGACCAGACCGGTGCCGCGATTGTTGACCCGCAGCTTCTTTCCGGACCACTCCTCGACGGTGGTGATCGGTTTCGTCGAGAACAGGACCTGCGGACAGAATGCCATCTGCATCAGTTGGGTCGAATTGTAATCGTCGTTGAACACCGCGCGGATCTGGGCGCCGTATTCCGCATTGCCGAGCGCAATCAGGTCATCGAGGCTTTCCGAGATTCCGGGCAGGCTTGGCACGGTAAACAATGGCTGGGAGCCGCTGTAGTAGCCCGAGAGCGGCAACGAAATCTGGACCAGTCCGTCGCGTACGCTCTCCATGAGCCGATTGCCGGCGACCAGGGACGAATTCGCCGTGATCTTCAAACGGCCATCTGTGGCTTTCTCCATCCGGTCGGGAATGGCGAGGGCGACCTCTTCATAGATCGTACCCTTGACCGCCAGATAGGCGAGCGTCCACTCGGTGTCTTGCGCCTTCGCCGGTGTGGCGAGGGCGGCCACGCCGGCGGCCACCGCAAATGTCATGGAAAAGATGGAACTGCGCATTTTATCCTCCCTTTGAGTATTGTGCCGTTTTCCCGCTTCACGGCTCGCCGGGGCAGACGATGCGGTTCCCCGATATGTCTGCCTTGGCGGCACGGATCCGCCTGCTCCCGGGCGCAGGATAGTGTCCGGATCAGCCCGATGGCTTGCGGTTGAGTTCCCGAAGGTTTGTGATAGCGTCCACTGCGGGAGAGGCCGATGGACAAGCTAGGATATGATGGCACCAGCGCGCCGCTGCCTTTGGTCGGTGACACCTCCGGATTTCTGGAAAACGAGAAAGCCGAGCATTGGCGGGCGGTGTTCGGCACGCTCTGGGGTGCGGAGAACCTGCGCACCGTAGAGGATGGCCAGATCAGCGGCAGCCTCTATAGCCGCAAGGTCGGCGAACTGACCTTCAATCGGATCGAATTCGGCAACCAGCAGTTCGAACGCAGGCGATCCCGAAACAGCGAAGCGTCCGAACCGTTTTACTCCTTATCGTTTCCCGAGCGCGGATCGGCGGAGATCGCGGTGGGCGGCAAGTCGGCCCGACTGTTGCCGCAAAACGCCTATCTGCTGAACAATGGCTTGACGGCGCGACTGAAGGTGTCGGGCGAGTATTCCACCTTCAACATCAAGATCCCGCTCTCGTCTCTGGAATTCCGGGTCGGCCGCAAGACCGAAATTCTCCATCGCGCGATTGTCCAGCCGGATTCCATCTATCACATGATGCAGAGGCTGATCATGGATCTGCTCTGCAATGTCGAGACGCTGGACGACCGCTCGGTCGGCTTCCTGACCAACCAGATGCTGGATACGGTTGCATTTTTCCTGTTGTCGGGCGGGGCCTCGTCGGAAGACAGCCTCGCCTTGCAGGCAGTCCGGGCGCGGATACTGGCGTTTCTCGACAGCCATTACGCCGATGCCGGCCTCACACCAGACAGGATTGCGAGGGCCTGCGGTATTTCGCGGAGTTATCTCTACAAGGTTTTCTCCGGCAGTGAGACTGTGATGGAGAGCCTCAGGAACAGGCGCCTGAAGGCGGCGCGCGGAATGATCGAGAACAATTTCGCCAATCAGAGCCTGACACAGATCGCCTATGTCTGCGGTTTCAGCAGTTCGAGCGAGTTCTCGCGCCAGTTCAAAGCCGCTTTCGGAACCGCGCCAAGCCGCATGTAAGGCCGCAGAGCGTCGAAGAGTGGCTTGGCTGAGCTGTCAGGCAATCGCACGATAAGCGAAGCGGCAGACCGCCGTGGCGTTCCGGAGCACACTGCTCAATGCGTTTGCAGATGTCGCCAACGCGCTCGGAGCACGCGCAAACTACGCCGAGCAGGCCCGCCGCCTGCGCAACGCCTTCGCCACGGCTCGGAACGTGGAGAAACTGACCGAGGCGCAGTACAAGGCTGCCGCCATCACCCTGCGCACCTGGCTGGATTCGCAGGATCGTTGCCGATCGGCAGAGGCAGCTCTCGCCGATGTCCGGCTCGCGCACCTCGTCAACGAGTCGACGCTATATCGGGCCCTCGGAGTAAGCACTTCGGTGGTCGATGATAAGGCAGCACCAGCGCCGTAGACCGGAATTCTTCTTCGGGGTTGGCTTGCTGTGTCGCGCGAGGCGCAAGCGGAGCGAGTGCGACGTCATATTGGCCATTTTGCCGGGTTGCCGCATGAGAAGCCCCAAAGGTCACCGACCGATTGATCGGTTGCCGCCGGTGTCTCCACCAAATCTCCATGATTTCTCGACCGAAATCAGAACGGCGGATGTCAGGTGCGGACGAGAAAATCAATCCGGACACCGTTTATGTCGCATCGCCTTTCATTCATCGCCTTCGTCGTTGGCGTACTCGTCCTCGCAGTCTTTCTGATCTTTCGAGAGGGGGTTGTTTCGCAGCCACAATACCCGTCTGACGATGCTGGAGTGCCCGCGCAGGTCACCACGCTGACACTTCAGCCGGAGCGGGTGGTTCTGATCGACGCCTTTCCCGGGCGCGTGGCGGCCTATCGGCGGGTCGAGATCCGGCCGCAGGTCACCGGTATCATAAAGAAGCGGCTTGTCGAAGGCGGGACCGAGGTCGAGGCTGGACAGGTCCTCTTCGAAATCGACTCCGCTCTGCTTGAGACCGATCTCGAAACGGCGCGGGCAGGGGTGATGCGGGCCGAAGGAGCGGTTGAGCATGCGCGGCGCGGGCTGGAACGAGCCGAAGCGCTCGTCGCAAGCAATGCAACGAGCCGCAAGAGCTACGAAGACGCGCGCAATGAACTTGCAACTGCAGAGGCCAACTTTGCGGAGGCCCGGGCGGTGTTTCATCGCCGAAAGCTGGACCTCGACTTCGCCACCATACGCTCGCCGATCAAGGGCTATGTCGGGCGCACGCTGGCTGATGAGGGTTCTCTCGCCTCCGGCCAGACGGAGCTTGCCGTGGTGCAGGAACTGGACCGCGTCTATGTCGATTTGCGCCTGCCGGCGACGAAGCTGGACGGTGTGCAGTCTGCCGCCGAGGAGGGACTGGGACCGGCGGAGATCCTCGACGCGGATGGCAAGCCGCATCCCCGCCCGGGCCGGCTGGCACTTTCGGATGTGACGGTCGATCCGGGAACCGGTGATGCCGCAGTCCGCGTCGAGGTGGAAAACCCCGGTCTCAGCCTACTGCCCGGCATGTATGTCCGCGTGCGGCTGCCGCGCGGCGTTCTTCCCGATGCGCTGCTGGTGCCGGAAGAGGCTGCCGTGCGCAGTGGCGCCGGCGAGGCGCAGATCGTGGTGGTGACCGTCGACGGGCGGGCCGAGCGGCGCGACGTGGTTCTGGGCGACGTCATCGGCGGGCGTCTGGTGGTCACGTCCGGTGTGAAGGCGGACGAGATGATCGTCATTCGCGGTCAGGATCGTTTTCAGGACGGGATGCGCGTGAGCCCCGTCAGCACCCCGCAAGATGCCGCATCGACGGCTCCGATGAATTAAGAGTCAAACATCATGTCGCAATTCTTTATCGACCGCCCGGTCTTTGCCTGGGTTATCGCGATCTTCATCGCGCTGGCTGGAATCGTCGCCATCCCGAAGCTTCCGGTGGCTCGCTTTCCGGACATTGCGCCGCCGAGCATCAGCATATTCGCGACCTATACCGGCGCAAGCGTCGAGACGGTCAATGACAGCGTCGTGAGGCCCATCGAGAAGGAACTCTCGAGCGTCAAGAACGTGCTCTACTATGAGGCCACCGCCGACTCGACCGGCGGCGCCAACATCATGGTGACGTTCAAGCCTGGAACCGATGCGGAACTGGCCCAGGTTGATGTCCAAAACCGGCTGAAGAACGCCGAAGCGCAGCTTCCCGACGCGGTCCGGCGTGGCGGCATCAGCGTCGAAGCCGCCGAATCCGGCTTCCTGATGGTGCTTACCCTCAGGTCGGTCAGCGGCGAGACCGACGAACTCGCCCTTGGCGACTATATGACACGCAATGTGAGCGAGGAACTGAAGCGCCTGCCGGGCGTGGGGCGTGTCCAGCAGTTCGGGTCCCCGCGCGCCATGCGCGTCTGGGTGGATCCGGCGAAGCTTGCTGCCTACGACCTGACCATGGCCGATGTGACCGAGGCGATCACGCGCGAAAACGCGCAGGTTTCACCCGGCCGAGTCGGCGACGAGCCGACGGTTCGGGGAACGAAGGTCTCGACGCCGCTGACCGTCCATGGCCAACTGACCACGCCGGAGGCCTTCGCGGCCATACCGCTCAGGGCCAAGGCCGATGGCGGGCGGCTTCTGCTTTCGGATGTGGCGCGGGTGGAGCTAGGCGCCCAGACGCTGGCCTTCAGCGTCAGCAGCAATGGCAAGCCGGCCGCGGCCGCCGCGATCCAGATGCGGCCCGGCGCCAACGCCGTCAGCACCGCCGCGGCGATCGAAAAGCGCCTGGCAGAACTAAAGCCGTCAATGCCGAAGGATATGGAGGTCGCGATCTCCTACAACACCGCGCCCTTCGTGAAGGTCTCGATCACCAAGGTCGTCCATACGCTGATCGAGGCGATGGTGCTCGTCTTTCTGGTTATCCTGCTGTTCCTGCAAAACATCCGCTATACACTGATCCCGACCATCGTTGCGCCGATCGCGCTTCTGGGTACTTTCGCGGTGATGATGCTCGCCGGCTATTCGATCAACGTTTTGACCATGTTCGGTATGGTGCTCGCCATCGGCATCATCGTCGACGATGCCATCGTTGTGGTCGAGAATGTCGAGCGCATCATGTCGCGGCAGGGCCTGTCGCCGCGCGACGCCACCCGTCAGGCGATGCGCGAGATTTCAGGCGCGATCGTCGGTATCACGCTGGTGCTTGCCGCCGTCTTCATTCCGATGGGTATGGCCGCCGGGTCCGTCGGTGCAATCTATCGCCAGTTCACCCTGTCGATGGCGGTGTCGATCCTGTTCTCCGCTTTTCTTGCGCTGACACTGACGCCGGCGCTGTGCGCCACGATCCTGAAGCCTGTGGAAGCCCATGCCAAAAGCGGCTTCTTCGGGTGGTTCAACAGAGGGTTCGATGCGGTGACAAAGCGCTACACCGGTTCTGTCGGCTGGGTCCTGCGGCGCGGCGGGCGGATGCTGGTCATCTATGTCGCGCTGCTTGCGGCGCTCGGCTACGGTTATTCCAAGGTGCCGACATCGTTCGTGCCGGAAGAGGATCAGGGCAACTTCATGGCGATGTTCGAGCTTCCGGCCGGTGCTACCGCCGAACGCACGCGCGAGGTCATCAAGACCTATGAGGCACATACCGCGACAAGGCCCGACATCGTCGAGAGCCTCGTGATCCTCGGCTTCGGTTTTTCCGGCTCCGGCCCCAATGCCGCCCAGGCCTTTACCAGCCTGAAGGACTGGGGCGACCGCGACACCACGGTGAACGCGGAGATCGCGGCGGCGGAAGCCGCGATGGCCGATATTCCCGAAGGCACGGCGATGATCATGAAACCGCCGGCGATCGAATCGCTCGGCACCACATCCGGCTTCGCGTTGCGGCTGGAGGACCGGGCCAATGCCGGACCGGACGCGCTGAAGGCGGCCGAGGATCAATTGATCGCGCTGACCGCCGAGAGCAAGCTGGTGACCGGCGTGATGGCGGACGGGCTGCCGGACGGCCAGAGTATCGCGCTGAAAATCGATCGCCAGAAGGCGCTTGCGCTCGGGGTGTCCTTTTCGGCCATCAGCGACATGATCTCGACGGCGATCGGGTCGACCTATGTCAACGACTTTCCCAATAACGGGCAGCTTCAGCAGGTGGTCGTGCAGGCCGATGCGCCCGCAAGGATGCATGTCGAGGATGTGCTGCGTCTCAAGGTGCGCAACATCGATGGCGGCATGGTGTCCCTGTCTGAAGTCGTCGAGCCTGTCTGGGAGACGACGCCGCTGCAAGTACAGCGCTACAACGGCTATCCGGCCGCCAATATCTCGGGCTCGGCGGCGCCGGGCGTTTCGAGCGGCGCGGCGATGACGGAGATGGAGCGCCTGGCGCAACAATTGCCGCGCGGCTTCGCGGTGGAATGGACGGGGCAATCGCTGCAGGAAAGGCAATCGGCCACGCAGACGCCAATGCTGCTGGCCGCCTCGATGCTGATCGTGTTTCTGGTGCTTGCCGCGCTTTATGAGAGCTGGTCGATCCCGCTCTCGGTGATGCTGGTCGTGCCGCTCGGCGTGCTCGGCGCGGTGCTGGCAGTGCTGGCGCGCGGCATGGACAACGACGTCTTCTTCAAGGTGGGCCTGATCACCATTATCGGGCTTTCGGCCAAGAACGCCATTCTTCTGGTCGAATATGCCCGACACCTGAGAAAGGATGGCATGAGCCTACATCGGGCGGTACTGCAGGCATCCCGATTGCGGCTCCGGCCAATCGTGATGACGTCCATGGCTTTCATTCTGGGTGTCGTACCGCTGATGATCGCACGCGGCGCCGGCTCCGAGATCCAGAATGCCATCGGAACCGGCGTGTTCGGGGGCATGCTGTCGGCGACGGTACTTGCCGTCTTCTTCGTGCCGGTGCTCTACGTTGCGGTCAGTCGGCTGACAACCCGTAAGTCGGGCGAGAAGAGTTCAAGCAAAGACCCGGTTCCAGTCGCGTGAATATGGAGCCGGTGTTTCAAAGATCGAAGACATGGCCATGAACAATGCTCTGATCCTGATTATCGAAGACGAACCCGAGATCGCTGAAATCATCGGGACCTATATGTCGCGCGAGGGCTTCCGGGTCATCACCGCCGGCGATGGGACCGTCGGGCTTGCCCATCACCTGCGGCTCCGGCCCGATCTGGTGGTGCTCGACATCAAGCTGCCGGGGCAGGACGGTTACGAGGTGCTGGCGGCGATCCGGCGGCGCGGCGACACGCCGGTGATCATGGTTACGGCGCTGGCGGAGGATCTCGACAAGCTGCAGGCGTTGCGCATCGGCGCGGACGATTATGTCGTCAAACCGTTCAACCCGCTCGAGGTCGTGGCCCGCGCCAAGGCCGTCTTGCGCCGGACCTTGGGACGCGGCGGCGGGGACGAGGTGCTGCGCGTCGGGCCGCTGAGTGTCGATCCGCAGGCCTATCGCGCGGCGGTCGAAACCACGGCCGGGCCGGTGACGCTTGACCTGACGCGGACCGAGTTCCGCATTCTCGCGCATATGGCTGCCAGCCCGGGCCGGGCGTTCGAGCGCTCGGAACTGGTCGATGCCTGCCTGCCGGAAAGCGAGGCGCTCGACCGCACGGTGGACAGCCATGTCAGCAATCTGCGCCGCAAGCTGACTACCGCCGGGGCGGACGGATTGCTGACCGGCGTGCGCGGCGTTGGCTACCGCCTGGACAATGCGGATGGTTGGGCTCATGGCTAGACGCTTGGCAAGTTCCTTGGCTGGAAAACTGAACTCCCAGATCGTCCGCGCGATGATCGCGTTGACGCTGCTTGCCTTCGCCGTCGTCTATTTCGGACTGATCGCCTACTTCTTCTTCATCTACGACTGGCTCTATCCGGAACTCACCGACGAGGATTTCCTGCGTACCGGTGACGTCGTGACCCTGGGCCTGCTGCTCGGCATCGGCATATCGTCGGCATCATTGCTGGGCTGGTTTCTCGCAAGGCGGATTGTCGAGCCGTTAAAATCGGTTGCCGAGGCCGCGCGCCAGGTCGCGGAGGGCGATTTTTCGGCGCGTGCTTCGTTGCGCAGCGGCAATTTCGGCGAGGCCGGCGAGCTGGTTGGCGATTTCAACCAGATGGCGGAGCGGCTGCAGCGCGCCGAGGCCGAATTGCAATACTCGAACTCGGCGATCGCGCATGAGCTCAGGACCCCGCTCACCATCCTGCGCGGGCGCTTGCAGGGCCTTTCGGATGGTGCCTTCGCCCCCAGTCCGGAGCTTTATGGCCGGCTGATCGAGCATGTCGATGATTTGTCGGCCATCGTGGAGGAATTGCGCACCCTGGCGCTCAGCAATGCGGGTCAGCTCGATCTGCAATATTCACGGGTTGATCTTGCGGTGGAGGCCGAGGCGGCGCTGATTTCGCTCGAGGAACAGCTCGGCAAGGCCGGGATCACCACGACCCGGCGTTTGTGCAGCGTGGTCACCCGTGCCGACCGATCGCGGTTGCGCCAGGCCTTTGTTGCGCTCCTCGAAAATTGCTGCCGCTACGCGCCGCAAACCAGCGTGCTCGTGGAAACCGATCTCGTCGGAGAGCACGTCTTCTTCCGATGCACCGATACCGGTCCCGGGCTTTCCGAAGAAAACCGCGTGCGCGCCTTCGAGCGGTTCTGGCGCGCGGACGATTCGCGCGGTCGGGCCAGAGGCGGCTCCGGCTTGGGCCTTCCCATCGTCAGGGCGATTGCGCAGGCGCATGGCGGCGATGCGCTGATCCTTCCCTCCCACAACACCGGCCTTGCCGTCGAAATCCGGCTGCCGCGCCGGGACCAGCCCGTTACTTTGTGAGAATATCAATGTCCGATCATCTCGATGAGCCCGATGATTATGACGGCCTTGCCGCGCAGCATGTGTCCATGCGGCGCGTGCTGGCGTTATTCGCCCCATATCGGAAGCGGATCGCGGCGGTCATGCTGCTCATGGTGGTCGCTTCGGCGACCGGGCTGGCAGGTCCGTTCCTGCTGCGAGCGATCATCGATCGGGCCCTGCCGCAAAACGATATCGGCCTGCTCCTCTGGCTGGTCGCGGGCATGGTTCTTGTTGCCGTTCTGTCGGCTGTCATCGGTGCATTCCAGGTCATCCTCAGTTCGCGCATCGGGCAGACGGTTCTGCACGATCTGCGGGTGCGGCTCTATGCTCATCTGCAGAGCCTGTCGCTTCGGTTCTTCACCGGGACCCGTGTGGGCGAGGTGCAATCGCGCATCGCCCGCGACATAGACGGGCTGCAATCGCTGGTGACCGATACCGCGAACGAGCTCGGTCGCTCGCTGAGCGCGGTGGTGATGACGGCGATCGCCATTGTGATCCTCGACTGGCGGCTGGCGCTTTTCGTTCTGTTGATCGTGCCCGGGACGGTTCTGATCAGCAACCGCGTGGCCCGGATGCGCGAGGTGCTGACCTATCAGCAACAGGCGCGGGCCGCCGACATGAACGTCGCCGTCCAGGAGACGCTTTCCGCGTCCGGCATCATCCTTTCACGCACCATGGGCAGGGGCGCGCACCTGACGGAGCGTTTCGCACGTATTTCCAGGGAGCTGGCAAAGCTGGAAATGAAGTCGCAGACGGCTGGTGAATGGCAATGGTCGCTGATCGGCCTGGCGCTCGCGATCCTGCCGGCGATGACGCTGCTGGCGGGTGGGCTGCTGATGCAGACCGGCAATCCGGCCACCATCGGCACGCTGGTCGCGATGATCGCGCTGCAGGAGCAGCTCCTCTGGCCGTTCGAGCAATTGCTGGAAATCGGCCGCGACACGCGCAAGACGCGTGCCCTGTTCGCCCGGATCTTCGAGTATCTGGACAAGCCGGTCGAGATCACCGAGCGGCCCGATCCCGTGACGATCCGGCGTGCAGACATGCGCGGCGATGTCGAGCTGGATCACGTCAGCTTCGCCTATCGGGAGGATGGCCGTCCCGCCTTGCACGACATCAGCCTGACCATTCCCGCCGGCAGCCATGTCGCGATCGTCGGCCCGACCGGTTCGGGGAAGACGACGCTCGGATACCTGCTGGCGCGGCTTTATGATGTCGACAGCGGCGCGATCCGGTTCGACGGCGTCGATCTGCGCGACCTCAGCTTCCAATCATTGTCCGAAATGCTGGGCGTCGTTTCTCAGGACCCCTATCTGCTGCATGCCTCGGTGGCGGAGAACCTGCGCTTCGCAAAACCGGAAGCGACCGATGCCGAGTTGTTCGAAGCCGCAAGGATCGCCCAGATCCACGACCATGTCGTATCCTTGCCCGATGGCTATGGCACCCTGGTCGGCGAAGATGGCTACCGCTTTTCCGGCGGCGAAAAGCAGCGCCTGGCGCTCGCCCGCACGATCCTGCGTGATCCGCCGGTGCTGCTGCTGGACGAGGCGACCAGCGCCCTTGATAACCGCACTGAACGCGCAATGTCGCTGGCGCTCGAGCGGATGTCGAAGGGACGCACGACGATCACCATCGCGCACCGGCTGTCGACCGTCCGCCATGCCGACCTGATCGTGGTCATGCAGGCGGGCCGGATCGTGGAGCAGGGCAGCCATGAACGGTTGCTGGCGCTCGACGGCGTCTATGCGGGTTTGACGCGGGGCGCTTGATCCGCGCGGGCAAAGAGCCGCCGGCCAGCGCGCCGTTGGCAACCGGCGCCATGATGATGCCAGCCACAATCGCGGGACGGGAAAACAGGGTGAGGTCGAGCATCGGATTGTCCGAGCGAAGCTGTTTGCGTATGGACGGAGGACAGTGTTGATCTGCAATCGCAACTCGATGACATCGAGGCGATGCTGCTCAACCACAGCGCCCGCAACTGACCGGGCTCATGTCGGTTACTGCGCGACACTCGGCAAGACTTCACCCCGCGTGACGATGGACTGTCATTGCGACCCAGCTGCAGCACCGTCTTGGCTTCTTGCCAGGATCCATCCGGTTGTCGTGTCGAGCGCGCCGGGCGCATAGGCGTGCCGGCCCTCGACGAGAAAGTGCGCAACTGCGAAACTCGACCAATCATCGGTCAGTTGCCAGTTATAGGCGGAGGCTTTCAGAAGGTCGTGTGTGGCCTCGGGCCATATGACGATCTCGGTATGATCGTCGCGCCCGGCTACCAATTCGCGAAAGATCGCTGCATTGCGCAGGGGATCGACATAACCTCAAAGCGGGGCCAATTCACTGAAGCAGGTCAGAATATTCTTGCCGACCCCTATTCCTAAATCTCAGCGTAGCGGCAGTTACCTGACGCCCGGCCATCAATTGTCATAATTCTGCAACCTCGACAGCAACCTCCAGCGAGAGGAACGCGTCGGGCGCGCCGATGAAGCCGCCAGCAATCGGCACGGCTTGTGCAATGTCGCGCACAACGGCCACGGGGATGAGATTGGCGCCACCCATGCTCCGGTTTGTGGGATCAAAGGTGATCCATCCTGCGCCGGGTAGAAACACATCCACCCATGCATGCGTGGATCCGGTATCTCGCGATCCGACGAGCATCTGCTCAGGATTGAAGAGGTAGCCCGAAACGATTCTCGCGCCGAATCCCAACAGACGGGACGCTTCAGCAAAAAGAACCGCGAAATCCCGGCAGGTGCCAGTCCTTGAGGCGAGCGTTTCCAGTGGCATCTGGGTGCCCTCCGCTTCCCGGCTTTGGTACGCAATCCCGTTGGAGACACCCGCACTAAGGTCCTTCAGGAGCGATAGAGTGTCGGTCGTACTGCCTCTGACGAAGTCCCGCACCCAGTTCTGAAACTCTTGGGAAGGGTCCGGGCATTGCCTCTCTCGGAGAGCTCCGAGATCTTTCCATTCATGCTCATCATAGGAAAAAGGATAGGTGATGGCGGAAGCCGCAATATTGAAAACCGGCCAGGCTGGAGACCTCAAATCCACCACTGCCGTACTGTCGAATTCCAGCTTGGCTGCCGGTTGCGCGAACGTGGCCGTCGCGATCGAATTTCCGAAGACATCGGTCGCCCAGTCTAACGGTGCGTCCGGAGATAAAACGACATCGTGACTAACGAGCAAAAGGTCGCGTCCTTCGCGAGGGCGAAGCGCCAATCGGTGCGGCGTCGGAACGACGGGATAGCGATAGTTGTAGGTCGTGCGATGCCGGATGCTAAGCATGGTCATTTCCGTTCTCCAGATATGTGGGCCGGGCCGGCCGGGGCTTCCGTCATGCCAACGGTCGACCGGACAAGGACATGTGGCGCGGGGAAGGGCATCTTCTTGCCATGCCGGCAACATGGCTCAATCAAATACTGGTGACGCCTTCCGCCACCAGCGGCGGAGCCGGGAGGGACCCGGCTACCCGGCTCGCAAGCCCCTCGGCAGCGCGAGTTCGAGGACATGTGCTCCGCCGTCGAGCGCCAGCCGGATCGGGCCGGTGCGCGCTGCATCTGGTACGCCATCAAGAACGGCATGGAGGCCAGAACGTGTGTCTTCCGAAGAGGCCGTAACCGAGATATCCCAAGATGTTCCCTCCACCTCAACCCGGGCGCTAAATCCTTGCCACTGGCGGGGAATGCACGGCTCGATGACAAGCACGTCGCCTTCGCGGCGAATGCCGAGAATGCCCTCTACTCCGGCGCGGTACATCCAGCCCGCCGACCCGGTGTACCAGTTCCATCCCCCGCGCCCGGTATGCGGCGCGACCGAATAGACATCGGCTGCGACCACGTAGGGCTCAACCTTGTAAACTCCCGCCGCATCGGGAGTCAGGGCATGGTTGATCGGGTTGATCAGGGAGAACAGAGCATGCGCCTTTTCGCTCTGGCCCATTTTCGCGAAGGCCAGAATCGCCCACATTGCGGCATGGCTGTACTGGCCGCCATTTTCCCTCAGGCCGGGAGGATAGCCCTTGATGTAGCCGGGATCGCGCTGCGTCTTGTCGAAGGGTGGGGTGAACAGAAGGGCAAGACCGTTCTCCTCATCGATCAGACGCCGGTCCAGCGCGGCCATCGCCGTCGTGGCGCGTCCCGGGTCGGCGGCGCCGGACAGGGCAGCCCATGACTGGGCGATCGAGTCGATTTCGCATTCTCCCGAGCCTGCCGAACCGAGCCATGAACCGTCGTCGAAGGTGGCCCGGCGGTACCATTCGCCATCCCATGCAGCGGCTTCAAGCGCTGCGGTGACCGAGGCCGCATGTGCGAGCCACCGCTTCGCGCGAACCGGATCCCGCGTTTCGGCGAAGGGCGCAAACAACGCGATCGTGCGCACCAGCAGCCAGCCGAGCCAGACGCTTTCGCCCTTGCCGCCTTCGCCGACCCGGCTCATGCCGTCATTCCAGTCGCCCGTGCCGATCAGCGGCAGGCCGTTCGCGCCTGTCAGTTCCAGGCACTGGTCGAGGCCGCGGGCGCAATGTTCGAACAGCGTGGCGGAGTCTTCGGAAACCTCAGGCTCGAAGAAGGCATCATGTGCGCCTTCCGCAAGTATCGGTCCTTCGAGGAATGGCACCATTTCGTCGAGGATCGCGGGATCGCCCGCGGCACCGATGTAAGTGGCGGTGGCGAAGGCCAGCCACACCCTGTCGTCGGAAATGCGCGTGCGCACGCCCTGACCGGAATGCGGCAGCCACCAATGCTGGACATCGCCTTCGACGAATTGCCGGGCTGCGGCGCGCAGTATGTGCTGGCGCGTCTCATGCGGCCTCGCGAATGTCAGCGCCATGCCGTCCTGCAACTGGTCGCGGAATCCGTAAGCGCCGCTGGCCTGATAGAATCCGGAACGCGCCCATATGCGGCAGGCGAGCGTCTGGTAGAGCAGCCAGCCATTGAGCATGATGTCCATCGCCCGATCGGGCGTCTTGACCTGCACCGAGCCGGTCAAGGCGGCCCAGTGACCGGTCACCTCGGCCAGCACGGCATCGAGGTCGGCTACACGGTAGCGGGCAATCAGCGCTGCGGCGTCGTCGCTTGTTGCACATTGGCCGAGGAACGCAACGATTTCCATCGACTGTCCGGGCGCAAGTTCAATCTGGCACTGTAGCGCCGAGCAGGGATCGAGGCCGGCGCCGGTCTTGCCGGACAACAACTTGTCGCCAGACAGGACAGCCGGCTGGTCGAGGCTTCCATTGCGTCCGATGAATTCCGTGCGATCCGCGGTCCATGCCGTCTGCCTTCCGCCCAGGTCGGCGAAGGCGACACGGTCAGGAAACGCGGTATTCCAGGGAATGCGTGCGAAAAGCGCGCCTGTTGCAGTGTCGCGCTCGGTAGCGATGAAGGGTCCGTTGGCCCCGCGAGCCGTCCCCAGAACCCATTCCGCGTAGGTCGTGACCGAAAGGCGCCGAACCCGGTCTGTCCGGTTCGTCAGCGTCAGCCGCGAAATCTTGATCGGATCCTTCAGGGGCACGTATTGGAGCAAGCTGGCGGCGATGCCGTTGGCCGTGTGTTCGAACCGGCTGTAGCCGAAGCCGTGGCGGGCTACGTAGGTGCCTTCATCGCGTATCGGTTGAGCGGTAGGACTCCAGACCGCCCCGCTCGCCTCGTCCCTGATAAAAATCGCTTCGCCCATCGGTTCGGCCACGGGATCGTTCGACCACTGGGTAAGCTGGTTTTCACGGCTGTTTTGCGCCCAGGTGTATCCGCTACCGGTCGCGGAGACCTGAAAACCGAATTCCGGATTCGCGATCACGTTGATCCAGGGCGCGGGCGTCTGGTCGCCGGATTGCAGGACGATCACATATTCGGTGCCATCGCTATCGAAACCTCCGATCCCGTTGAAGAATTCGAGCCCGGTCGGCGCCGGCATCTGCGGTGCAAGCGTCCGCGGCGTTCGGTCCGAAACGGGGGCGGATGGGAGAGCGGCGGCCGGCATGCGCGCCAACTGATCGGCAATCAAGCCGTGATGGGCGCTCAGCGACACCCGGGCGACCGAGTTCAGAAGGGCACGCGATTCACCGCTTATCAAATCCGCGCGCAGCACGTGGACAGTGCCTTGAGCCAGCTCCGCCGGCAGCGGTGGACGTGCCTGGTTCGCGCGGACCGCCGATTCGATCGAATTCTGGAGATCCTGCACGTAGGAACTCGCGCGTTCGTTGATGATCACCAGGTCGACGCCAAGCTGCTTCATGCGCCAGTATTCGTGTGCGCGCAGCAACTGGCGTACCTGTGGCATATCCTCCATATCCGAAATGCGTAGAAGAACGATGGGCAGGTCGCCCGATATGGATAGCGGCCAGAGCCCGGACTGGCGGCCGGCACCGCGCAGGATGACCTCCGGCGCCGCCCTGAACTCCGGGTCGGCATAGAGGATCGGTGCCGCAAGCCGTTGAAAATCGGCCGCTTCCTCGGGCTCGACATCGAGATGGCGCAGTTGCACCTGCGCCTGGGTCCAGGCAAGCGTCTTGACGCGGTCATAAGCGCTACGGCTGTGATGTGTGTCGAGCAGCACCATCAGTTCCTCGCGGGAGGACGCGACCAGCGTCCAGAAGGCGACACGAGCCAATTTGCCGGGCGCGACGACCACGCGATGGCGAAGCGAGAATATCGGGTCGAGAACGGTTCCGACGGTGTTCGACAGCGGCTCTTCCCCGACGACGGCTGCTGCGCGACCGATCTCGTTGCCGCGCCCGAGGAATTTCAGCCGGTCGGATTCATATTGAGGATCGGCGGAGATATCGCCTTCCACGATTGCGAAATGGGCCGCCCAAATTTCGCTTTCGCCCGGTGCGCGCTTGCGCCTTGTGGCGACAAGGGCCCCGAATTCCGGAAGATACTCCGTCTGGACAAACATTTTGGCAAAGGCAGGATGTGCATTGTCGGTGGCCGGCGTGGTCAGGACAAGTTCGCAATAGGACGTCAGTTCGATTTCGCGAGGTTTGCGGCCGGTATTCGTCAGCGATATCCGACGCACTTCGCCATCGTCTTCCCCGGAAACCAGCACATCCATGACGGTAGTCAGCGTGCCGTCATGGCGAATGAATTCCGCGCGATCTTCAGCGAAGAAAACGTCTTGGCTTTGTGTCGCGGTGTCGGCCGAATAGGCGCCGGGCGACCAGATTTCGCCGCTTCCCGTATCCTTCAGGAAGATGAAGGAACCCCAATCGTCGCGCGTGACGTCCTCGCGCCAGCGCGTCACCGCCATCTCGCCCCATCGGCTGTATCCGGCGCCCGTAGCGGTCAGCATCACCGCGTAGCGGCCATTCGAAAGCAGATGAGTAACCGGCGCGCCGCCCGGATTGGGCTTCACGCGCCTGGTGGTGTGTATAGTGCGCCGCGCCTCGCTGGCGGATGTCTTGACTTCTTCGGCGCGCGGATGGGCGATGGGGACATCGCGCGGGGTGCGTTCCTGCAAGAGCAGTTCACTTGCCATGATCATGGGATCGCGATGGAAGCGCTCACGCATCCGGCCGTTCTGAAGCGTGTTGGCGATCGCAACGATGGTCATGCCTTGGTGATGGGCCATGACATTGCGCACGATCGCGACATCCTGGCCTTCGGGCAGTCGCGACGGGGTGAAGTCGAGCGCTTCATAGAAGCCGTAGGGTCCGTTGCCGCCCATGTCTGCAATTCGGGCGTAATTTCTCAGTGTACCATGCGGATCGATCATGGCGGCGAGGCCGGTGGCATAGGGCGCGATCACCCTGTTTTCGGACAGGCCTCGTTTCAGGCCTAATCCAGGCACTCCGAAATTGGAGTACTGATAGGTGAATTCGATGTCCCGCGCATTGTAGGCCGATTCGGAGATGCCCCAAGGGATACCCAGGCTCTCGCCGTATTCCTGCTGCCGCTTGACGACCAGCCGGTTGGTTTCGCTGAGCAGGCTGCCCGCCGGCGCACGCATGACAAGCGACGGCATCAGGTATTCGAACATCGAACCGGACCAGGATATCAGCGCCGCCCCGCGCCCAAGCGGCGTTGCGGCGCGGCCGAGCCGGAACCAGTGGCGCGTCGAAACATCGCCTTTGGCGATTGCAAACAGGCTCGCAAGACGCGCCTCGGATGCCAGCAGGTCGTAGCAGTTGGCGTCGAGGCTGTTCTCGGTCAGCGAATAGCCGATCGACAGAAGCTTGCGCTCGGGATCGAGCAGGAACGCAAAATCCATGGCCATCGCCATGCCGCGCGCCCTGTCCGCCAGTGCGCGGAGCCTGCGAGGAATCTCGTCTGTCGCGTTTTCCGCCAGCAAGCGGTCACGTTTGAATTCGCGAATTCTTCGTTGAAGCGCTTCCGTCCAGAAGACCAGATCCGGCGTAGCGTCGCGTTCGGATGCGGGTGCGATATCCCTTGCAGCTTTCACTGCCTTGTCGGTGAGGCGGGAAAGGGCAGCGGCGGTTGTCGGCAGCGCCTGGGCGCCCTTCAGCAAGGTTCCGATTTCATTGATCAGGGTCGCCAATGATGAAGATGACTTGTCGCCGGATCCGCCGTTTTGCGTGTCCAGTGCTTCGACGGCCAGATGCAAATTGTCCAGCATTCCCTGCCGCGCATCTTCCGCGAAAGGCGCGTCCATCCACTCTTCGCAGGCACTGGCCAGCGCGATCAGATGCCCGGCGAGATTGCCGCTGTCCACCGAGGACACATAGGCGGGATCGAGCGTGCGAAGGTCACGGGTATCGTACCAATTGAAGAAATGACCGTTGAAACGTTCGAGCTTGTCGAGACTGTCGAAACTTGCCTCCAGCCGCTCGATTGCTTCCGCCATGCCGATCCAGCTGAAATCACGTGCCGCAGTCGTGGACAGCAGATAAAGGCCGATATTGGTGGGCGACGTGCGGTGCGCGACCAAGGGATCCGGATCCTCCTGGAAATTGTCCGGAGGCAGCATGTTGTCTCCTGGCGTCACGAAGGTTTCGAAGAACCGCCATGTGCGTCGCGCGATCCGGCGCAGGTCGTCGGATTCCGCCGGTGCGAGTGCCAGCCGGCCTGCGTCTGTCGGAGCGCGGCTGCTCCACAGCGCAACGGCTGGTGCGGCCAGCCAGCAAAGCGCGATCGGGACGATCACGGGCAGGGAGGCAGGGGCCAGAAATCCCGCGCCGGCCGCCATCAGCAGACCCGCCCCGGTGCCACCGGCCATCTGCCGGTAGAAACCCCGGACCCGCAATCGCGCCGCGCCGGCCGATTGCGCTGCGGTCGTCCATTGCAGCATGAGCTGGTGGGTCCAGAAAAGGCGCGCGATGGTTCGCAGGATGGCGTCGCACATGCGCCATGCCTGATCGGGAAGAAACATGAAAGACAACGCCGTCTGCATTGCTGCCAGCCGGATATCGGCCCCGAGCTTTTCGAAGTGACTGCCCATGCGAATGCCGGAGCGGCGCGGCACGATGGAGAAGGCAATCGGCAGAAGCGCGGGAATTGCGATGGCGCCGAGGACAAGCAAACTGCCCCACAGCGCTGATGGCATCGGCAGGAGCCAGGTCAGGCCCAGCGCTACGAAGAGTGCAGGCGCAAACAGCGATCGTCTCAGATTGTCGAGGATCTTGCCCAGACCGATCGCCGTAATGGCATGGCGGTCGGTTCTTTTGCGAAATATCCAGGGCAGCAGTTGCCAGTCGCCGCGTGTCCAGCGGTGCTGGCGCTTTGCCGCGACGTCGTAACGGGACGGGAACTCCTCCACGACCTCGATGTCGGAGGCGAGTCCCGCGCGCGCGTAAATGCCTTCGAAGAGGTCATGGCTCAGAAGCGCGTTCTCCGGGATGCGTCCCGCAAGGGAGGCCTCGAAGGCGTCGACGTCGTAAATTCCCTTGCCGGTGTAGGAGCCTTCGCCAAAAAGGTCTTGATAGACGTCCGAAACGGCCGCCGCATACGGATCCATGCCGCCCGGACTCGAGAAAACACGTTGATAGAGCGACCCTTCGCGTCCCACCGGAAGAGAGGGCGTTACCCGCGGTTGCAGGATGCCGTAGCCGCCGAGGACACGCTGTTTATCGGCGTTCATTCTGGGGCGGTTGAGCGGATGGGCCATCTTGCCGATCAATTTGATGGCGGCGTCACGAGGAAGCCTTGTATCGGCGTCGAGGGTGATGACGTAACGCACATCGGTCGGCACTTCCGGCGCCTGCCCGTTAATCGCGATGAACGTCGTGTCGGTCGCCCCCCTCAGCAGGCGATTCAATTCCTGCAGTTTTCCGCGCTTGCGCTCCCAACCCATCCATTTGTCTTCCCCGGCGTTGAACATGCGTTTGCGGTGGAGAATGATGAAGCGCTTGCCCGCCGGCCCCGGACCGTACTGGCGGTTCAGGCTTTCGACGGCGTTCGCCGCGGCATTGATCACGCTGTCTTCCCCGTCGATCGTCTCCATGTCCGCGTCGACGCCGTCGAGAAGAAGGGCAAAGGTGATATCCCCGCCCGCGCCCGACAGATAATGAACTTCCAGGCGGTCGATCTGCTCGGACAGGTCGGCCTCGTTGGTGAGCAGCGTCGGCACGACGACAAGCGTACGCAAGGACGTGGGAGCGCCAGAGGCCAGTTCGAGACCGGGCAGCGTTACCGCGCCGAAAAGCCATGTGATGGCGCGATTGACCAGTGCCGTCGCCACGTCCGTTGCCGGGATGAGCGCCGCGAGAAACAGCGGTATCGCCAAGGCAAGCGCGGAGATTTCCAGCGTCCACATGCCGAGGCCGACGAGCGTCAGCGCAATGACCACAATCGAGCCGACATAACCGGCAATACCGAGCCGAATATTGAAACGGCGCAGCAACAAGCGTGCGGGCGCGCGGAAACCCGTCGCCTGTTCCAGCGTCCGACGCCCTTCGGCGATAAGGAAATAGCCCGGATCTCCAAACCTTTCGGCTTCTGCCGGGTCCGAAGCGTCGGTTGCTGCGGTCCGCGCGCAGCGGAGCGCTTCTTCAGCGATGTCGAGTTCGGACAGCCCGGATCCTCTGGCGAGTTCCTCGATCGCGCCGCGATAGGAATCACGCGTCTTGAAGTCCATGGCGGCAAAGCCGCTCGATGCACGAAGGCGTGCGTCGACCAGGCTCACGGTCTCGAAAAGGTCGGCCCAATCTATGTCGGAGATGCGTCGCATGCTGGTGATGATGTTGCGTACGGTGACATTGGACGCGCCTTGGCGTTGCTGGGCGTGCTGGACAACATCGTCAATCGAGACGTGCTGGACGTTGAGACGTTCTTCCAGCCAGCCGAATGTCGGGGTCTTACTGGGATCGTGATCACGCAGGCGCTTGGCGAACTGCGCGGCAAACAACTCCGGCAGGGGCGCATTGGCTAGCCTGGCGATGGCCGTGTCGGGGGAAAATCCCGACACCAGAACATGGTCCGCCAGCGCATCCGCTTCGGCGCGCGACAGACGCGCTGCAGAAATCTGGTCCGCCAGCCGACGCAGGTTTTCGATGAGCACGATACGCAGCGTTATGGCGACCGCCCACAACTCGCCGATGGTGAGAGGCTGGACGCGTTGATAGGCCGCAATAAACCCGTTCAGGATTTCGGGATCGAAGTGACTGTCTGTGTGCGCGACGAATGCCCATGCCAATCCGAAGACTCTTGGGTATCCGGCAAACGGACCTGTGGCGAGTTTGGGGAGCTGGCGGTAATAGCCGGGAGGAAGATCATCGCGTATCTCGCGGATCTGTTCCTCGACCAAGTGGTAATTGTCCAGAAGCCATTCCGCTGCCGGAACTATCGTGCGCCCTTTTTCCAGTTCCGCCGCGCTTGCGCGATACGCCGCCAGCAACACGGTGGAATTGTCGTTGAGCCGCGCTTGCAGCGATCTCACCTTTGGGGGTGCATCCGTTACAATCTGTGCCGCTGCGAGCGTTTCGGCATGCCGTTCGAGCCGCTCCTCGCCAAACAATTCCTCGCGCACGGGGGCCGTGCTATCCCAGGGGAAGGCAGGAGCGCGGGTAAAATTGGAAAAGGGATTCATGATCGTCTTTCCGGCCATGGCGTCGTACCGGATGGCCGTGCCGACGTGGGTCTCTCGATTGATGTCTCGGTTTACCGATCCGCATGGCGGCAGAGGCCCGGCCCTGTGGCCAGGCGCCGCCTGCAAGTTCCGCAGACGGAAAGGCGACCGGCGAGCGCTCAGGAGCGGGGATGCCGCTCTGTCGGCAGATCGCCGGTAACGACTACTTGAGCGGAATTCTGTTCACGCAGGCGCTTCTCGGAGAACGTCAGGTTGAACATGCGTCCGTCGTCAGCCAGCAACTGAACGCCTGGCTTGCGGAAGCAGGATTTAAGCGCCTCTGGCGCGAGTGTAATCTCGCCAGACCCCGTCGATCCGCCGGATTTCAGCAAGTAGCTTTCGAACTCATAGGATGCGGTGGCGATGTCGACGCCGCCACATTTCAGTATCCCGTTGCCGGAAATTTCGCCAATATATTGCATGGATGTACTCCTTATCTGCTCGCATTCAAACACGGCCGGATGACGGTCGATCCATCGGGAACTTCCGCTCTTGAGTATCGGGCGGGGCCATGCGGGACATTTTCGGGAGAGAAGCCACCCATCGGGGTCGGCAGTGTGTGCCGGTGCTTTCCGCCGTCGTTTTGCAAATCCGGTACAAGGCTTGATCGCTCGCCCGTCGCCCGGGAAAGCCCATCCTGTCCAGCCCCATCGTCTTATCAGACGGCGCGGACGCGGGGCTGCGTAAACGTCGCCGCCATCGGTCTTCGCGACAGCAGCGGCGCTGATTTTCTAGCTTGCGTTCGTAAGGCTGTCCGCCGACATCTTGCCGCTCTTGCGGTCGGCGACGAGTTCGTAACCGACCTTCTGGCCTTCACGCAGATCGCTCATTCCGGCGCGTTCGACGGCGCTGATATGAACGAAGGCGTCATTGCCGCCATCATCCGGCGCGATGAATCCAAAACCTTTTTGGAGATTGAAGAATTTCACTGTTCCTGTGGTCATGAGAGACCCTTTTCGTAAGTATACATAGCTCATCCGCACGGATGCGGATTGTCGAAATCGCGTTTTTCAGGTTTAAATTAAACGGGTGGGCGGAAAAATACGCGCACCGGGGAAATCATGCCGTCTATCGACAAGTTTATATGGGGATTGCGAATGCCTTTTACAAGTATCAAATTTCCATCGCTGAGCGACAACACGCTCTCAATTCGCCGCAGAAATACCAGGAACGGCGGTCCAGCGCGGCGCGCACGGGGGCTTAGAGGAAGTCGTTCGCGGTGAGTACATAGATGGTTTGCCGCTTGTGGGAGTAGGCCTCACGCGCAACACTTTGTATGGCGTCGCGTCTTCCGTCGAATGAACGCAGGTAAACATCCTCATCATCCGGGTCGTCCGGTGAATGTTTCGTGATCGTGTCCACGTTGAGACGAAACGGGATTGTCAGCATTCCGTCGTGCCCTACGAACCGGATCTGCCGGCGCGCATGGTCGTATGACCGACTCGCGTTGGGAAAGGTCAGTGCCATCGTATGATCTCCAATGAGAATTCTGTTATGGCTTCGGGACTTGCGCCGATTTACCGACGTCAATCACGGCCGGTTAGTTCGCGGCGACAGGGATTGCCCCGCCTTCGCCATCCCAGCGATTTATCGGCGAATCGTCGCGACCCGACAGTCCCAGGTGGCCTCTGAGCACATCCCGAAGCGCTTCCCTGTTTATCGTCCCTGCTTCGAAACTCGCGACAAGCAAGCGGGCGAGCACATTCGCGGATGTGTTGGTTCGCAGATAATCCGCACGGGTGACTTCATCCACGAGGCCTGCGATCATATTCATGTCTGAAGAGGTTAGATAACGTTCTGGCACAGCGCACTCTTTCGCGTCTGGAGGAGGATTGATCCTGGTAAACTTGATCACGTCTTCAAATCTCCGCCTGCGACCACGAGCGGAGGGAAGGCTATAAGCTCGCAGGGCGGTTTGATTTCCGCGCTGAAAAACTCTTTCCCCTCTACATCGAGAACGCGCACCAGATCCGGTGCCTGTCGCATCGTTCGTGACCCGGCAAGCACGACCGCAATGCTTTTCGCGGCGGCGAGGTTGATGGCGTCACAAAACAGCCGATCGACAACCGCGAGCGCGCTGTCAATGCGCTGGGCGCGGCAGTATTCGATAATAATCCTCATCGCCATTCCTTCGCTCGGAGCCGCTGCCGATCTTCGCCAAAAGTCGCGTTACGTAAGCCGGTCGCCATCTACTTTCTCTTCTTGCTGGAAAAGCCGGCGGCCTCGATGATCTTGATCGGTGACGCGCTGCCCGCCGCTGCATTTTCGGCTGGCGCTTTCTTCTTTTCCTGCTTGGGTTTTCGGATTTCCTTGTTGCTGTGTCTCTGACCCTTGGCCATGATTTGTCCTTTCGCGATGCCTAAGTTTCACTGGGTGTCGTTGCCGGGGTGGCGGGGCATTGCCTGTCCAGTTCCAGCGCGGCTTCGAGTTCGGCGTGGTCGATTTCCACCATTTGCTGACTGCGTGCGCCTTCTCGTCTTGCCGGGAGATGGATAATGGTCGTGACGCGCTGCCAGGCGATCCAGGACAGCCCTTCGACGCTCTGCTCGTCCTCGTCGATGTCGTATTCTCCGGCCGGCTGCACGCGGTCCAATCCGGTGAGAGTGAACGGATTGACGAAACGGGCGGTTGAATGGCGAGTGCGCGTTTGCATGAGATGCTCCTGCGTGACGGAAGAGCTAGTCCGCTGTGAAAGACACGCACCGCTCATTCGCTGGTGCCAGCGCAGGAAACGCAACGGACCACCGCTGCTCTTTTGCAGGACGGCCACACATGCGTCATTCGGATTGAAGAACGACACCATCGCGCTACGATTACGGCTTATTGACGACCGGTTGCGTTTTCTGCTTCGCAAACGCTTGAGCGTGGCAAATGCAGAAGACGACTATCGGTTGTTCGGATTGGGGCCGGAACCGGATAGTCTGGTTTTAGGTGTGGTGTCAGGTAAGCCGCCGTTTGGCAGTCGGCCCCACGCTCTTTGTCGACGCAGCAGAGACATTGGTTCTTCGAACATCGAAGGCACTCTCATGGGACGCCAGCCAATCTACTTTGGCAAATGCAGTTCCTAAAATGTCCCGGACAACCTGGCGGCTACCCCATGACTTTGAACAGCCGATCCAAGCGTCCCCTGATAGCCGAAGTCGAGCACTGCCCCCTCTGAGAATTCAAGGTTCAGGCCCGCCTCGAGCTGGAATGTGTCGCGCTCCATGGGGGTGCCCGAGATGGTGAAAGCGTTGCTGCCGGTGAAATGCATCGCGTTTTGTGAAGAGGCATCACCAATGATGTGGCGCCATTGCACACCGCCGGTCAGTGCCACAGTCATGTCGTCACCAACAGACAGCTCATGCTTGCCGCGCCCCCCCACAGTGGTGACACCAATCGTCTGGGAGAATGAAGAACCT
>Ga0070729_10000837_pt1 | contig 56572 bp, 40 predicted proteins | sample tdDd472_FD_66725 | JGI IMG/M metagenome (GOLD analysis project Ga0070729, IMG submission 66725) | Marine sediment microbial communities from the Atlantic coast under amendment with organic carbon and nitrate - tdDd47.2 | ecosystem: Environmental > Aquatic > Marine > Coastal > Sediment | place... | reverse complement strand
ACTGAGAACTGTTGACTGAGAACTGTTGACTGAGAACTGTTGACTGAGAACTGTTGACTGAGAACTGTTGACTGAGAACTGTTGACTGAGAACTGTTGACTGAGAACTGTTGACTGAAATAAATAGAATTAAATGATTTTTAGAAAAATAAATATTAAACATTACCTGGTATTGCTATTTGCAATCATGATTGGCTCATGTAGCCGGCCAGTGGTTAAGGTTGAGCAATTACCCGAAAACACACCAGCTGGTTCCAGAATTTTTATCACTGGCAACTTCAACCGCTGGGATCCGGGTGACCAGCGTTTTCTCCTTGAAATGGCACGAGATAGCAATTATTACATTGAATTGCCAAGTGGTTTTGGGACGCTTGAATATAAACTAACACGTGGCGATTGGACAAGTGTGGAAACAGATATTTGTGGATTTGAAATTGATAACCATTATTTCATGTACGGTAGTTCGGATACTGTGATAGCTGAAGTGTTAAGCTGGCGTGATGTTGAAGCGGAGAACTGTCCCGAAGTTACTATTGTTTTAAATACAATTCCTGAAGATACACCCGAAGATGACCCAATAGCCATTGCCGGTAATTTTAATGAGTGGTTGCCCAACAGCGCCAGCATGATGAAACGTGATTCAGCATCTGGAAAATATATGGTAAAATTACCACGCATTGGCGACAACAGGTTGATAGAATTTAAAGTCACACGTGGAAACCTGCTTTCTGCCGAAGCCGACCGTTTTGGTAACGAAATCGATAAGAGAAGCCTGCTATTTGGGAATGTAGATACGCTGTTTGTAGATGTGGAAAGTTGGGAAGATATTCGCGATAATCCACCTGAATCCGTTACCATAATTTTGGATGAAATTCCAGAAGACAGAAAGATTGACAATATTTTTATAACCGGTAGCTTTAATGGCTGGTATCCACGCGACAGCAAATATTTATTTCAGAAGAACAGGAATGGGAAATATCAGATTATTTTACCAAGACAAAATGATGATGTTATTCATTTCAAAATTACACGTGGTGATTGGTCGAAGGAAGAGGTTGATTTATTGGGAATTAAAATGTCGAACCGTGAGTATGAATTTGGCACGGCAGATACAATAAGATTAGCAATTGCGGGCTGGCTCGACAGATATGAGGGACATAAACCCATTTTCACTTTTATAATCGACCGTCTGCCTGAAGGCACACCTGGTGATTCAAAGTTTTACATGGCTGCTTCTATAAATGGTTGGGATCCGAACGATCGGCACTTTCGTTTTACGGAATGGGGAAATGGAAGGTACTACCTTACCCTTGATGAGACCTGGCCTGAGTTTGAGTATAAAATAACTCGTGGTAGTTGGCGAACCCAGGAGGTGGACCAGGTTGGGATGATCATCGACAACAGGATGTTCCGGTACCAGGGATACGATACCATACGGGTAAGTATTGAAAATTGGCAAGATATTCCGGCAATTGACCAGGATAAAGTTGTAATTGTTATCGACAAGCTGCCCGATTATACACCGGAAGGCCAGAGGGTTTACATCACCGGAACTTTTAACGACTGGCTGGCAGAAGATTCAGATTACATCATGAGCAGGAATTTGAAAGGACAATACTATATTTCCATCCTCAAAAGGAGTGATGAAATTGAATACAAATTCACCCTCGGCAGTTGGGACCAGGAAGAATTGGATGCCTCCAGAAACACTATTTCTAATCGGTATTATCAATTTGGATATGCCGACACGGTATTTGTTAGGGTTGAAAATTGGGAGAATTTGCGCTAAGCGTTTGGAGTTTAGTGTATAGCGTTTAGCGTTGTGATTTAGTGTAATAAGTTTGAAACCTTTTTATCCTGCATTCTGTCATTGCATCCCCTCAAACGAGGGGTTTCCCCGTACGAACTGGACAGGCGCTGGGCTCAACATTCTATCATTTTCACATTTTAGCTTGCATCATTTCCATTATTTCTTACCCAATACTCCAATATTCCAACACTCCAATTTCCCTTCTCTTTAGATTCCCTCTATTTAGGCCATCTTCTTGGCTGAGAGCAAAACTTTTACCATTTTTGCTTTTCCCACTTGTTAACTAAACCCACTAATCGAATTGAATATGAACGATTTTTTACTCGCTATTGATTCTGTGATACAAGCCTACAACGAATATATTGGTGGATATGCTGTGCTTTTCGTGTTAATTCCGACCGGTTTGTTTTTTATTTTCAGGCTCAAATTTTTAAACGTAACAAGGCTTTGGCATTCAATCAAGGTGGTTGCCGGGAAGTATGATAAGCCGGGAGACAAAGGGGACGTAAACCATTTTAAGGCCTTGACTACTGCATTGTCGGCAACGGTAGGTACCGGGAATATAGTTGGGGTTTCACTTGCCATTTATTTGGGTGGTCCTGGTGCGGTTTTCTGGATGTGGGTAACCGGATTTTTAGGGATGATTTTGAAATATGCCGAATGTACACTATCACACAAATACAGGGTGTTTAATTCTGATGGCTCTGTTTCCGGAGGCCCGATGTACTATATGGAGAATGGCTTAAAAAGCAAACTCGGGCCTTTTGCAAAAGTACTGGCCATTGTTTTTGCAGTGGCTGCGATATTGTGCTCGCTGGGAACTGGAAATATGGCTCAGGCCAACTCCATGGCTGATGCACTTAGCACAAGTTATGGTATCCCGGTTTTATGGACCGGAATGGTGATTACAGGCCTTGTGCTTCTGATTGTTGTTGGAGGACTGAAAAGAATTGCCGAGGTTACTTCAAAACTGGTACCTTTTATGGCTGTATTGTATGTGGGTGCGGCTTTAATAATTCTTGGAATTCACTACCATAATATCCCATCAGCCTTTTCATTGATCGTTACTGATGCATTCACAGGAACGGCGGCAACCGGTGGTTTTGTGGGCTCCACTTTTATGATGACTCTGATCTGGGGGGTTAGGCGAGGTTTGTTTTCCAACGAAGCCGGACAGGGCTCAGCTCCAATAGCCCATGCTGCTGCCAAAACTGAATGGTCTGCCCGCGAGGGATTAGTCGCTTCACTTGAGCCACTTGTTGATACCCTCATTATTTGCACACTTACAGCTTTGATGATTATTATTACCGGCTCATGGAATGAAGATGGTGTTGTAATGGGAGTAAGTATGACCATACGCGCCATGGAAATTGGACTCGGAGAAATCGGCTTGCATTATATGGGGCCACATATTGTTGCCATCGGTTTGATGCTTTTTGCTTTTTCTACTGTTATCAGCTGGTCCTATTATGGTACCCGCGCTGCAAATTACCTTTTTGGCGAAAAGGTTATCAAGCCTTATTATTACGTGTATGCTTTGTTTGTGTTTTTGGGGTCAATTTGGGGAATTGATATTGTATGGCACTTCGTCGATATGGTTATTACTTTCATGACCATTCCCAACCTGATAGCCTTGTTGCTGCTCACACCGGTGATTATTAGTGAAACCAGGAAATATTTTGCTGCTATGAAAAAGGAAAAGCTGGAAAAAAATAAACAGGAAAAAGAATATTTTAACAGGACCAAGGAATAGCAAGATGAAACAGGTTTTGAAATATTGTTTTTCATTAGCGATCTTTTTGGGATTACAATTTTCAGCTATTGCTGCAAACCCTCAGTTCATCGAAGACATACCGGTTGAAGATACATTGTCAAACACCCGGAACTCTGATCTCACCATTAGCCAAATGATCAATGAATCATTTACACCGGTGGTTAATGCACTTTCAGATGTGTTGTTTTGGGATCCGTTTTCTGCCGTTGGTGTTTACGATAAAGTAGTGAGGGATGAGCATGGCCAGCCTGTGATTGATGAAAAGGGCGAAGTGGTTGAAGCCCCATTAAAACTCATTGTTTTGTGGTTGATTTTTGGCGGTCTGTTTTTCACAATATTTATGCGCTTTGTAAACATCCGTGGTTTTAAGCATTCGATAAACCTAATTCGTGGTAAATACGACAAACCCGGAACAGAAGGGGAGGTCTCCCATTTTCAGGCCTTGACCACTGCGCTGTCGGCGACTGTTGGCCTGGGGAATATTGCTGGTGTAGCACTTGCGGTTGCCATTGGCGGGCCGGGAGCCACTTTGTGGATGATTCTTGCCGGCCTGCTTGGAATGTCTTCAAAATTTGTGGAATGCACCCTGGGTGTGAAATATCGTCATATCAATGCGAAGGGTGAAGTTTCAGGAGGGGCAATGTATTATTTGCGTGATGGCTTGAAAAAGAAAAACCTTGGTGTTCTGGGGCACATTCTTGCAGTAACCTTTGCATTTTTGGTTATTGGCGGATCGGTTGGTGGTGGAAATATGTTGCAAGCCAACCAGGCTTTTAAGCAATTCGAATCATTTGTTCCTGCAATGGAAAATCATGGGTTTTGGTATGGATTGGCCATGGCCATTTTTGTGGGTCTAGTTATTATTGGAGGTATCAAAAGCATAGCAAGAGTAACATCTAAAATAGTTCCTTTTATGGCACTTTTGTACGTCGGAACTGCGCTGGTAATTATTGGTATGAATATCGAAAATACACCACATGCTTTTGGGCTTATTTTTAATGGCGCATTTTCACCTGAAGCTATGAAAGGTGGTTTTATCGGTGTGCTTATTTTCGGTTTTCAACGGGGTGCTTTTTCAAACGAAGCTGGTGTTGGGTCTGCGTCCATTGCACACGCTGCTGCCAAAACCACCGAGCCCGTAAGCGAAGGGATTGTTGCTTTACTTGAGCCTTTTGTTGATACGGTGGTCATTTGTACCATGACCGCACTTGTAATTATTTTTACAGGATTGTCAGAAGACACCATGGGATATGAGGGAGTTGAATTAACTTCGGCGGCTTTTGGTTCGGTATTTCCCTGGTTCCCATATCTGCTGCTGGTTGCAGTTACCTTGTTTGCCTTTTCAACACTTATTTCATGGTCGTATTATGGCCTTAAGGGATTTGATTATTTGTTTGGTGGATTCAGCCAGAAATTATTCAAAACCCGCCGTGTATCCGATACCATTTATCAATTAATATTTTTATCCGCAATCGTTATCGGGGCATCATCAGCCCTGGATGTGGTGATGGACTTTTCGGATATGATGATATTATGTATGGCATTCCCCAATATCATCGGCCTGGTGATCCTTGCACCTGAAGTAAAAAAAGATATGATTTACTACTTCAAGCGCTTGAAGTCGGGAGAGATCAAAGAATATAAGTAAAACTTTAAAATTCTTTTAAAAAGTAATTTGCGTTGAACCCTTTTTCAGAAAATAAAAAACACGAAGCAAATCACTCCGTGTTTAATTAATTATTTCTTTATTATTTATTCTACAAATGAATCACCTCGCCATATGCAGCAGCAGCAGCTTCCATCACTGCTTCCGACATGGTAGGGTGGGGATGAACTGTTTTGATGATCTCCTCGCCGGTGGTTTCGAGTTTTCGCGCGGCAACCACTTCGGCAATCATTTCGGTAACATTGTCGCCAATCATGTGGGCGCCAAGTAATTCACCATATTTCGCATCGAAGATCAGTTTGATAAATCCTTCCTTGTTTCCTGCAGCACTGGCTTTACCAGAAGCAGAGAAGGGGAATTTCCCCACTTTAATATCTATTTTGGCTTCTTTGGCTTGCTTCTCAGTCATACCAACAGAAGCTACTTCTGGGACGGTGTATGTACACCCAGGGATGTTGCCATAGTTGATGGCTTCAGGATTTTTGCCGGCTATTTTTTCTACACAGGTAATTCCTTCGTGGGAGGCCATGTGTGCAAGTGCAGGTCCGTGAACGATATCGCCGATGGCATAATATCCATCAATATTTGTTTTGTAAAAATCATCAACCAGCACTTTGCCTTTGTCAGATTTTATTCCAACTTCTTCAAGGCCGATTCCTTCAAGGTTGGTAGCAATACCAACGGCAGAAAGTACGATCTCAGCCTCAATTACTTCTTCGCCTTTCTTAGTTTTGATAGTTACCATGCAGTTTTTTCCTTTGGTGTCAACTGATTCAACAGTTGATCCAACCATCACTTTCATTCCTGCTTTTTTAAAGGAGCGTCCCAATTGTTTTGATACTTCTTCATCTTCCAGAGGAACGATAGTGGGCATAAACTCTACCAGGGTAACTTTTGTACCAATGGAATTATAGAAATATGCAAATTCCGACCCGATAGCACCGGAACCAACAACTACCATTGATTCAGGTTTTTTATCCAGTGTCATCGCCTGACGGTAGCCGATAACCTTCTTGCCATCCTGTTTAAGATTGGGCAATTCACGTGAACGTGCTCCTGTAGCAATAATTATATTTTTGGCTTCATATTCGGTCGATTTGCCCTTGTCGTCGGTAACTTCAACTTTTTTCCCGGGCTTCACTTTACCAAAACCATTCAGTACTTCAATTTTATTCTTTTTGAAAAGATAATTCACACCATTGCTCATTCCCGATGCTACATCGCGGCTGCGTTTTACCATGGCCTCGAAATCTGCTTCAGGTTCACCACTCATTTTAATTCCGTAGTCGCCGGCATGTTTCATATAATTGAAAACCTGTGCGCTTTTAAGCAGTGCTTTGGTAGGGATGCATCCCCAGTTAAGGCAAACTCCGCCAACAGATTCTTTTTCCACAACAGCTACTTTCATTCCCAGTTGTGATGCACGTATGGCTGCAACATATCCTCCGGGGCCACTACCTAAAACAATCAAATCGTAACTCATAATTGTTTGATTTTTAATTTTTGCAAAAGTATGAAAAAACGACTTGCACATTTTTAGGGAATGGTAGAGTCGAGTTAAATTTTGTTAAGCAGGAAGCAAAGATGGGAAAAGTTATAATGTAGAAAATAGATAAGTGTAGATTTGGAAGAAGGAAGTCTGAAGACTGCTAACCGAGTATTGCTGAATAAGGAATGGTTTTTCTTATTTGCACCAAACCTTTCTTACCTGGAGAAATACTCACATTTTCTTCCCAGGCATTCCTTGTTCATGGGGTGAAAATGGCAGATGATCTCATTGGAATCCGGGATTTCCACATCGATCTTTTCTTTTACAAAATCCACTGCATGGGTGATGGCGGTGTAAGTGTCGCGCTTGCAGCAACGTGGTCCACCCTTTTCAGCAATTTTTACCAGGCAGGTTCCGGTAAGTAAATTTGAAAGCTTCCAGGTGTCGTCAGATAAAGGTGTAGTATCAGTAATCGCGCTGAAGAAAATACCAGTACCCACACCTGCGCCGCAATTGCCATGTGATCCGCAAAATCCTCCCGGTACTTTTTCGGCCCGTTTTAATGCCACAGTCAATTTTTTATGTTTAAGTTCCGGCTGATTTTTTAAATTATAGAACGCTGAAGTCAACACGGCAGGTACCAGGTAGTGGTGCTCAGGGCCATGCATTTTTATGCTGGGATGGCGCATCAGGATATTTGCCATTTCGATGGGATTGGTTAAATCCGTTTCGTTACAGAAACTAAATATCAACTCCATGGCTGAAGAACTATGGCAGGCGTTGCAAATGAAATGTCCTGATGAACATTTTACTGTTTCGGACTCTTCTTTCCCACAGAAGTTGCACACAAGTTTTTCGGACTCAGTGGCATAAATTAAATCTTCACCGCAAATCAGGCAACCGGTTTTATAGCTCATTTTATATTTAATTTAATATTCACTCATTCAATCCTTCGCGAATTCATGCATTCAGTCCTTCTTGCATTACTTTTCCTCCTCCTGCTCAGCCATATAAATGGCATCATCTCTTATCGCCTGATTAAGCGACTTACCCTGCTCTTCGGCTTTTTTCCTGACACTTTCAAGCCAATTCGGATCTTTACGAATCAATTCTTCATACACCTTGATCTTTTCTTCAAGAGGATTTTCTTCATCGGCCTTTGATGAGGCCATATATTCTGCATCCGTATCGATCATCGATTGAAGATCCATGTGATAAAACTTTGCCTTATCCCTTACCTGGCTTAACCATTCAGGGTCAGATTTAATCTGTTGTTCAAATTCTCTGATCTGATGGTATTTTGCATGGAGGTCAGGAAAATCAGATTTAAACACGTATTCGGCGTCCATGGTTAGTTGGGCTTCAAAACTTCTTCCATTTTCTGCTGCTTTTTCCTCGACCAGTATTTTCCAACCATCGTTGCTGCTAATGACTTCACGGTAATGATCTAAGCCAAACCAGGTTAGATAGACCTCAGGTTCCACAGTAAAAGCCTGGTAACGGGCTTCAGTTTTGATGGCTTGTTCAAGCGATATGTTTTCTTTTTTTGATTCTTTCTGAATCCTGTCGAACCACTGTGCATCCAGGCGGATCAAATTCTCGTATTTGTAAATGATATCGCCAGAATAATCCGGTGCATAAATATCATACACCTGGTCGATGAATCCCCAGTCGAATTTATAAAGAAAGCGCTCGGTAACGCTGAGCAGGATGATATCCTGTTTTTCGATTTCTGATTTTATATCGAGTTGAGATACCCATTTTTCTCCAAAATAAAACTCAGGATAAACCTTGGCGTTGAAATACCAGAATGCCTCGTTGGCAAACAGGTTTTTGGGAATTCGGGTATTGAAAATATTCCAGTAATAGCTGTCGGCAACAGCCAGTACCATTGGCTTCTCACCAGAATTATCTGGATTAAATGAAAAGACAGGATAAGGCATTTCGGGATGCGGCATTCGCCACAACAAGTTCATAGTTTTGCCAACGTCATAGTCGCTGTCGGCAAGGCTGTCTCCAAAAATAACCGATTGAACCTCATACTCCGGAAGTTCAATATTTCGGATATGTTCGATGGTTTTGACCAGGGTATCAGCCACAGCTGGCATGGTGTTTTCGCTCCAATGGATGCCGTACTTTGGATAGAGAAGGTAGGTGGATGTGTCTTTAATTTGCCTGAAGTATTTATTGAGATCAATATAATTGATTCCTGATCCTTTTACTTTTTGAGATATATATTCATAGTTAGAAATCGAAAGCCCATCATTTAAATATCTGTCTGGAATATTTTCAGGATAAGACCTTGCTTTGCTTGGTTCGAGCACGAAGAGAAAATCGATGTTAAACTGGTTTTTTAAATATGTTTGGAGGAATTTCATTCTCCCAAGCTTTTTATCTAAAGTTTCCTTTCCAATAAAATCACCTCCGGTGTAGGCACGGATATAATCATATTCGAATAACATACGATCTTTGCCCACCACCACACCTTCGGCATTGGCTTTATGGAATAAACTAAATTCGATCTGGTTATTAAGGCGGACGAAAAAATTCCTGAAACCAATATGGTCTTCCAGGTAGCTGTCAAGGCCTGCCTGGAAAGTTCCATCCGTCCAGGAATTCCAGGTGAAAGACGGCTTTTGATTTAATACAAAATCTCCGTCAAGAGGCCGAACACTAAAAATATTATAACGATGCTGAATAGCCGGCAAGGTTAATGTAGCCAACAGGATTATAAAAACAATATTTTTTATTTTAACTGTCATTAAAATCTAAAATAAATAAACGGGTTAAAGCCTGACGAGGTGATTGAAGCGATGCAAAGTATCGTAAATAGTATTGCAAGTATGGTCAACAGGATCAATATCCCGGTTTTCTTTTCTTTTGTTAAAACGTTCATCCACCATTGTTCTATCCCGCCAAAAGCTGCAATAAAACCAAATGCAGCTCCAAAAACCATCATGGTTTTAAACTCAACATCAAAATAAATATCTGATTTCACTCCATCGAAAGCAAACATCCTTGCGATATAATCAAAAGCAAAACCCAATGTCTCAGCCCTGAACAAAACCCACCCGATCAGTGTAATCAAATATGTGATGATTATGCTAGGATATTTCCCGATGAACTTTGTGAATTTTACGAAGAACATTCTGTCAGCGATAAGGAAGAATCCGTGAAAAGCTCCCCATACCACAAAATTCCATGCTGCACCATGCCAGAGGCCTGAAATCAGGAATACAACCCAGAGGTTAAAATATAGACGAACTGTCGATACCCGACTACCACCAAGAGGAATGTACAGGTAGTCGCGCATCCACCTGCCCAATGTAATATGCCATCGTCTCCAGAATTCGGTAATATTTTGAGAAATGTATGGGTTGTTAAAATTTTCAGGGAATTTAAATCCAATCATGCGGCCAATACCGATGGCCATATCCGAATACCCGGAAAAATCGTAGTAGATTTGAAATGAATATGCAACAATGCCGATCCAGGCCATGGGTGTGGAAATATCGCCCGCCTGCATGGCAAAAATTTTATCTACCTGCTCACCCAGTACATTGGCGATCAAGACTTTTTTTGAAAGCCCGACAACAAACCTGAAAAACCCGAGCAAACGGGCGTCAGCAGTTTCAAACGCTCTTCGGTCTTCTATCTGGTCGGCAATTTCGTTGAACCTTACTATTGGCCCCGCTATCAGTTGAGGGAACATCAGGATATAAAGTGCATAGTCCCAGACTTTTTTTAGCGGAGCATGCACCTTTCGGTAAACATCAACTGTATAGGTGAGTTTTTGAAAGGTAAAAAAAGATATCCCGATTGGGAGTGCAATGTTGATCCAAGTAGCTGGTTCAAACCCCATCCATTGCACTACTTCGTTGAAATTTTCGATAAAAAAGTTGGCGTACTTAAAGTAGGCCAGCAAGCCTACATTCAGCATAACAGAAATGGACAGCAACATTCTTCTGGCCTTACGAAGTGTGGATTTGTGCATGATATCCACGATGTAATAATCGATAAAGATTGAGCCGAGTACAATGAATATAAAATCGGGGGCACCCCATGCATAAAAGAAAATACTGGCCAACAGGGTGAAAATATTTTTAAACTTTCGGGGCAGCAGGTAATAGGCAATTAAAAATGCCGGGAAGAAATAAAGTAAAAACAAACTGCTGCTAAAAACCATCGGATACGTGTAAAATTTTGTGGCTGCAAATGTAGGAAAGAAAGTTTAGAGATTAGAATTTAGAGTTCGAAGTTCAAAGCTTTGAGTTTGCTATTAATCGATCACATCTTCTCAGATTGATACATACAATCATTCAATCATTCAATCATTCTGGCATTCATTCATTCTTTACGATCCTCTACTCCATCTTAATCAATTTACCGGTACTCACAATATTGCCAGATGTGATCTGGTAAATATAAATTCCCGGCGATACCGTACGTTGCCATTCGTCCTTGGCATCCCATTTTATAGTATAGCTCCCTTCGGATAACCATTGTTTCTGTAGTGGTTTCTTGATTAGCATTCCACTCAGGTCATAAATCTCTATAACTACATCAGCGGCCTTTTCCAGAGAGAATTCCAGTGTAGTGTATTGAGAGAATGGATTTGGATGAAAAGCATTTGATCCAGGCTTTAAGCCTGGATTTTCCATTTCTTCAATACCAACAAAATAATCTCCCAACCCAAAAAACACCAGAAACTGCTTCATCAACATCTCACGGTCTTCGATAGTGCTGGCTGTTTCAAGGCTGCCAAAGTCAAGCATCGATCCAATGGTTCGGTAAGTCTCAGCATTGTAAGCCACTGCTCCAGAAATATAGGTTGAAGTATCGAGCATCAATATTTTAAATGCACTTCCATGAGGCTCCAGGTAATAGGGTGTCAGACTGAAATCACCAGTGTAATCAAAAACCATGTTTTCAGTAAAGGTACCTGATACACCTTTTATCTGCTCGAAATTTGTCCACGGAATAGTTGCTTTACCAGCATTGAATTTTGAATGGACAGCAGTTGTAGGATCCAGGTGCCAGGTTACAGCACCTTCCATATAAAGGTTTCCGCCGTCATCCAGATATTCGGCCAATTTTATTCCCTCCTCATCAGATAGTGGCCTGTTTGAATAAAAAGTTCCCAGGCTGAGGAAAATGGATTTATAAAATTCAAGATGATCGGGCAATGAATCTGTATAATAATAATCCATTTCCAAGCCACTCAATGCCTGTTGAAGGGCATCAGAAGACATGGTGTTTTGGGCTTTGTTGACCACCAGAACCGGAAGTTGTCCCACAAAGAATGAGAAAGAATCAAAAACTACAAGCTCGGGATTGGCAGTGATTTGAAACTCAAAAACTGCTTCATGAAGCAGAGGTGTGTTTTCATCAGTTGAAACCGAAAATGCCAGTTCTTTACTTTCTCCTGGTTTCAGGTCACCAAAACTTTGGATTGTAGGATTGTTGATTGTTATGAAATTATCGTTGATTGCCAGTGACCCATCTACATCTTCACCCGTAGCCGATCCATCATTGGTTATTGTTACATATAAATCCACAGTTTCACCCGGATCGAGTTTGTTGTTGTCGCCGTCATCAATTCTATAATCAGAGAGGTACAAACCGGGCGAGCGTGTTGCCAGGAAAAGGTTGCCCGACCAATCAGCTTCGTCAGATTGCAGGTCAACAGCTACCGGAATGGTGTATTTGTCGGGACAATTGTTTGAAACCTGCATCGTAAATGCATGCTCTATTGTTACTTCCTCACCAGGCGGAATATCCCCAAATTGAGCCGAATTTGTGTAAATTTCAAGGTGTGGATCATTGCTGCCGATTGTCATTCCGGTATTATGAAAAACACCACTGAAAATATTTTTAATGGTCATGTCCAAGGTTACTTCTTCTCCAAACTGGACAATCGAATCACTGCCGGCGTTCACCTTATAGGAAAAGGTTAAACCATCAGAAAATTGTAATGTTTTGATATTGGAGATGTTTTGGTCGTCGCATACCCGGAAAGTCAAATTATAGATTTTCTCATCCATTTCAGGCATTCCTGTTAGCAAGCCATTTTTGTCCAGAGAAAGTTGTGCAGGGGCGTGATCAGGCATCAGTTTAAACGCATCCCAGCGAGGAAGTATCATGGTGTTGGATGAGCCTACAAGTTGAAAATCAGATTTGTTGCCTTTTGATACGCCTGTGTACCACAACAAATCTTCATCGGCATTTACCCCATTAAAATAATATTCAATTGTTCCATCCTGGTAAAGGATTACAGCAAACTCTGCTTTTCCAATTTCCGACTGGTTATTATGAAGTGTTTGATTCCAACGGAAGGCTGCATAGTTCTCATTTCCTTCATACCACATTCCTTCATCAGATTTTGGTTCAGGTGGATAATACTTCAGGGTATTGCTTAAGAATCCGGAAATATTTTTCATACTTCTAAAAAGAAGGTACGGGTCATTATAATATGGCCATGGGAAAATCTCTTCATCAAATAGTAAAAAACCATCCTCGTGAACGTAGAATTGATTATAGGATTCACCATAGAAAGGAAAATCAAATTCAATTACCTGTTTTACATAATCCTGGTATGGGTTAGTAGACTCAAGTTCAACTTCATCAATAATGGGGAAATCAGCCTCAAAACTTTGTTGATAGTAGTTGGTTTGCATATCCCATTCGTATTCAGGTGTTCCATTTTCAGCTGCCATCTGAACCTCGTAAGGTTCACCAGCAACTGCACAGGGTAACTCCTCAGTAATAATTTCTACCTTATCGAATGTTGGCGTGTGCAATACTGATAGTCTGGTGAATCCGTTTTCAGTTATTGGAATATTCTCTTCGGTGCATTGTACTTCATTAACGCTATTGTTATAATCGATGATCGAATAATTAATCACTTCACCTGTGCCTGCATTGTTTGGGTCGTTTTCCTGGACGGTAAGAAAAAATTTTGCTTCCTCTCCCGAATTTACATGACTCAGCAAGGGTGTAATATCCAATCCAAATTCGATGGTTTTATTTTCTTCTAACTCCCTTCCACCCTGCATATAGTGATGGTCACCCTGAAAATTAAACACCGGAAAATCCAACACATATCCAGGAACAATATCCTCAATGTTATTCGACAAACCTGCAGTTATTTTAATCTTGTCCCGAGAGTCATGTTTCATTAAAACCTTCATTGTCAATTTTGGTTCGTAGCTTTCTTTAACATCCAAAACATGTGCACTGTGGTTCCAAATGCCACCTTCGTACATCTCATCTGCAAAGGTTTTATACATCAGGTAGCAATATCCGGAATCAGCCCAGGTATCGCCGTAACTGTTGGCAAAACGAACTCCTCCAATTTCCCAGTCTTTCATATCGACAATCCCATCTTCGTTGATGTCGATATCGTTGGTATACTGACCATCGTTGTTATAATCCCACCTGATGCTGTCGTTATAGCCAACTACAGTCATAGCGTGATTCGACATTGTACCATTGAAGATGTACATCACGGCACTGCCTTCTTCCGGAGTACCGGGAGCTAAATGGCCAAAATTCCAGGGACTGACGGCATAATAGTTTGCAACCCCGCCAATATCAGATTCGTCCAAATGGCTGTGTAGCCAATGTTTCAGTGTTTCAAGGCCTTCGGGTGTGCCAATTTTAATCTGGCTCATTTTCCTGAGGCGGTTCTTCATGGCAGAATAGTATTTTTCGTATCCGCTAATCCAAACCTCGCCTTCGCTGATTGCTAATCCCCCATATTCATAACTATTAGGTGTACCCAAAGTCTTCAGGATTTCAAAACTGTGCAGATAACTAACACCGTACCAACCGTTTCCGCCATTCAAAAAATTCCAAGTAAAATGCGAAGGATATTGATTGATAGATGTATCGGCAGGGAGATTTCGCAAGCGATCCATTTCATAAGTAAAATTATAAACCACCCCTGCAGCCTGGCCACAGGAAGCACCCTCCTGGTTGAATATTGGCCTGAAATATGGATATACAGAATTATCGAGTTGATAGGGAAGTTCCCGAGAATCATATCCATCAGGTAGTTTTAATTCCGGAAGATTACTAAGTAGAATGGAATCAGCTTCGTTAAGCGGTAAAGCTTTGTCTTTACCAAAGTAGAGATGAACCTGCGCAAAGGCACCTGTGCAAATGATCATTAATAGCAGGAATAAGATTTTTCTCATTTGATGTCCGGTTAGTTGAATTGCGTCAATATCTTTGTGAAATTAAAGCAATTATCAATTCTGGCTTGCAAAAATAAGATTACGGTTAAAATTAATCAGTAAACGGATTGGGCTACTATAAAATTGCATCTAATTGCAACGCATGCTAGCGCTAAAACTTACAGGTGATAAGCTATCTTGCTATGCTGCTTTTTTACTGAATCTTACATGAACAAATAGTGATGCTGTATGAATGTCAGGCCATCCTGTTTTTTTTTGAAATAATTGGGCTATACTTGCAATATTTTTTTTATGAAAATGGTTAATTCAATTTAGTAACAAGCTCAATTTATGAAAAACAACATTGCATAGATGATGAGGGATTCATCAGAAAATAAATTGCATGAAATTATCCTGTCCGGCGATGACTCACAAAATGGCAGCGGGCAGATTGAGGTATATGGTGCAAGGGTGCATAACCTCAAAAACATAAATGTAAAAATTCCACGGAATAAGCTTGTTGTGATTACCGGATTGAGTGGCAGTGGAAAATCTTCACTCGCGTTTGATACCATTTATGCCGAAGGACAGCGCCGGTACATGGAAACTTTTTCAGCTTATGCGCGTCAGTTTATAGGAGGCCTTGAGCGGCCTGATGTGGATAAAATTGACGGCCTTAGCCCGGTGATTTCTATTGAACAAAAAACAGTAAATAAAAATCCCCGCTCAACAGTGGGCACCATTACCGAGGTGTACCATTTTCTCCGCCTTTTGTATGCCAGGGTCGCTGATGCTTATTCTTATAATACTGGTGAGAAAATGGTGAGGTATACCGAGCAGCAAATCATTAACCTCATCACGGAAAGATATACCGATCAGCCAATCACAATCCTTGCTCCCGTAGTTAAAGCACGGAAGGGACATTATAGGGAACTTTTCGAACAGGTACGGAAGCAGGGCTTTTTAAAAGTAAGGATTGACGGTGAAGTTAAAGATATTGTCTTTGGGATGCGGGTCGACCGGTACAAAACCCACGATATCGAAGTTGTTATAGATCGCATGGTGATTGAAGATGATTCGAAGGAACGGCTTACAAAATCGGTACAAACAGCATTGAAATACGGGAAAGGTATTTTGATGGTTCTTGAAAAAAACACAGATGAAATAAAACATTTCAGCAAATTGTTGATGTGTCCCTCAACGGGAATATCATATGGCGAACCTGAACCAAATACCTTTTCATTCAATTCGCCTTATGGTGCATGTCACCATTGCAATGGCCTGGGTGAGATTTCTGAAATTGACTTTACCAAGGTTATTCCCGACGACAACAAGTCCATAAAAAAAGGAGGCCTGGCCCCCCTGGGCGAATATAAAAATAACTGGATTTTTAAGCAAATTGAAGCCATTGGTGAAAAATATGGTTTTGACCTGAACACGCCCATAAGAGACATTCAGGAAGAAGGAATGACCACCATTCTATACGGCTCAAATGAAGTTATCCATGTGAAAAATGAATATCTCGGAGTCTCTTCAACTTATTCGCTCAATTTTGAGGGCATTATCAATTTTATTTCTAACCAGGACAATGAAAATGCATCAGCCTCCATCAGGAAATGGGTAGGTAGTTTTATGAACCGTGTTTCCTGCCCTGAATGTAAAGGCAACAGGCTTAAAAAGGAATCATTGAATTTTAAAGTACTCGATAAAAATATCTCTGAACTTGCCAATATCGACCTCATTGAACTTCGGACCTGGATAGACAATTTAAAAGATAAGTTAGACGACAGAAAGCGCAAAATAGCTGGCGAGATTATCCGTGAAATTAGTGCCCGTATAGGCTTTTTACTGGAGGTTGGTTTGGATTACATCACCCTCAACCGGACCGCCAGAAGCCTTTCCGGCGGGGAGTCGCAACGAATCAGACTGGCAACTCAAATTGGGTCACAACTTACTGGTGTTTTGTATATTCTTGACGAACCGAGTATTGGCCTTCATCAGCGCGATAACCAGCGCCTGATTGAAGCCCTGAAAGAGTTAAGGGATATGGGAAACTCTGTGATTGTTGTTGAGCACGACAAGGAGATGATCATGGCTTCTGACCATATTGTGGACATTGGGCCCGGTGCAGGACGAAAAGGAGGAGTGATAGTAGGAGAGGGAGCTCCAAATAAGATGTTAGATTGCAAAACCATTACCTGCCAATATCTTGGTGGACTAAAAGAAATTGGAGTCCCATCAGCCAGACGGAAGGGAAATGGAAAGTCATTGATCTTGAAAGGGGCAAGTGGCAACAATCTCAGGCAGGTTGATTTAAACCTTCCGCTTGGCAAACTAATATGCATTACCGGAGTTTCGGGGAGTGGCAAATCCAGCCTCATCAATGAAACACTTTACCCCATTTTAAGTACACATTTTTTCAGATCACAAAAACAATCACTTCCATATAAATCCATAAGAGGATTGAACAACATCGACAAAGTAATCGAGATTGACCAATCACCAATTGGACGTACCCCGCGATCGAACCCGGCAACCTATACGAAAGTTTTTGATGAAATCAGAAGGCTCTACGGGGAAATGCCCGAATCGAAGATCAGGGGTTATAAACCCGGCCGGTTTTCATTTAATGTGAAAGGTGGCCGTTGCGAAACATGCAAGGGGGCAGGTGTCAGGTTGATCGAAATGAATTTCCTGCCCGATGTTCAGGTGCTTTGTGAAGATTGCTACGGGAAGCGCTACAACCGTGAAACCCTGGAAGTAAGATACAAAGGTAAATCTATCAATGATGTGTTGGATATGACCATCAATCAGGCCGTAGAGTTTTTTGAGAATATTCCTTCCATCATTCAAAAAATCAAGACATTGAAAGATGTAGGGCTTGGATATATCACTCTCGGCCAGCAATCCACAACATTGTCGGGAGGTGAAGCCCAAAGGGTAAAACTGGCTGCTGAACTCTCGAAGCGGGATACCGGAAAGACCATGTATATTTTGGATGAACCAACCACAGGATTGCATTTTGAAGATGTAAAAGTCCTGTTGGACGTATTAAATCGCCTGGTGGACAAGGGAAATTCTATATTGGTGATTGAACATAATATGGATGTGATAAAGGTAGCGGATTATATCATCGACCTGGGCCCTGAAGGTGGCAACAGGGGAGGTGAAATTATTGGTGAGGGTACACCTGAGGAACTTATAAAAAATAAGAAGAGTTTTACCGCTGGATTTTTAAAGGAGGAATTGGCGGGGAGTGCATAAAGAATAAAATATTTGAAAAAGTATTTTTTAGATTCTGGAAATTGTAATGTTAGCCTGAGTGATATTAGAAATTGAAAAATAGCAAAACTATTATGAGCGATAAAGATATTGAATCAATAATGAAAAAGTACGATGATCCCGTACAAAAGGCAATTTCACCTAAGAGTTGGAACGATCTAAAGACCAATGATTCATGGTCTGTTTTCAAGGTAATGTCTGAATTGGTTGATGGTTTCGAGAAACTTGGAAGGATTGGACCCTGTGTTTCGATTTTCGGCTCGGCACGAACAAAGGAAAATCAGGAAAACTATAAACTTACCGAAGAAATAGCCTACCTGCTCACCAAGAAAGGCTTTGGGATTGTTACAGGCGGAGGCCCCGGAGTTATGGAAGCTGCCAATAAAGGGGCACATTTCGCAAGGGGTAAATCGGTTGGCCTGAACATTGAATTGCCCCACGAGCAGAATTCGAACCCATTTATTGATAATGATAAGTTGCTAAGCTTTGATTATTTCTTTGTGCGTAAGGTGATGTTTATGAAATACTCACAGGGATATATTGTAATGCCCGGAGGCTTCGGTACTTTGGATGAGTTTTTTGAAGCCGTAACGCTGATCCAGACCCACAAAATGGTACGTTTCCCGGTGGTTTTATTTAAATCTTCTTACTGGGAAGGCTTGATGGAATGGGTGAAAAAGCAAATGCTTGATGAGGGGATGATTTCACCTGAGGACATGAAGCTATTCAGGATTGCTGACACTCCTGAGGAAGCTGTTGGTCACATCGAGAAATTCTACGCCAAGTACGATATAAAACCCAATTTTTAATAGTGAAATAATTTTTTCTAAAAAAAACTTTGGTAAACTAAAATTTGATTCTATTTTTGCAAACCCAAAATCAAATGCGAAAGTAGCTCAGCTGGTAGAGCACGACCTTGCCAAGGTCGGGGTCGCGGGTTCGAATCCCGTCTTTCGCTCTAAATCCCGATCCCGGACGTTATCGGATCGGGATTTAAAGTTTTAGAGAGTTCTTTTAAAGAAATCGTGTATGCCCGGATGGTGGAATTGGTAGACACGTTGGACTTAAAATCCAATGACCATTGCGGTCGTGCGGGTTCAATTCCCGCTCCGGGTACATTTATGTATCATAAAGCCTTGAAAATTAAGTTTTTCAGGGCTTTTGTTTTTTAGGGGGTAATAGAGAGGGAAATATTTTTTTCTTTCAATCGCAGGAGGAAGATTAATTATCGATTACATTAACTTTGGTAATTCAGATTGGCCTATTTTAAATATATCGCTCACCTAAAGACGGATGTGAATGTAGCGTCATTTTATTAGCAAACTTTTCTAACAAGTTGTCAACACCGGGTAATCCTGTAATTAATTGTTTTAGTTTAGCAGCATCAGAAATCTTCACTATTAATTCAAATCATTATGGGCGGCTTCTTTGGTACAATTTCAACTTCCGATTGTGTAAACGATCTTTTTTATGGAACCGATTACAACTCTCACCTGGGAACAAAGAGGGGTGGTATGGCGGTGCTTAATGGCCAAACTTTCAAAAGGGCAATACACAACATTGAGAGCTCTTATTTCAGGACAAAATTCGAAAGCGACCTCCCTAAATTTCAGGGAAATAGTGGAATAGGTGTAATCAGTGATACCGAAAGCCAGCCTATCCTTATTAACTCTCACCTGGGTGAATTTGCTATTGTTACTGTTAGTAAGATCAATAATATTGCAGAGTTGACCAAACGAGCTCTAAAGCAAAACCGCCACTTTACCGAAAACAGTTCAGGTGAAACCAACCCATCCGAGTTGATTGCCATGCTGATTGATGAAGAGAAGTCATTTGAAGGAGGTATCGTAAATGTATTCGAAAGAATTAAAGGATCATGCTCTTTGCTTATTCTAACCAAAGATGGTATTTATGCTGCCAGGGACAAACTGGGCAGAACACCGGTAATTCTTGGTAAAAGAGAAGATGCTTTTGCGTTGAGTTCTGAGTCTTCATGTTTCGACAACCTTGGATTTGAAGTCGAAAAATTCATTGGACCGGGAGAAATACTTTTTATTACTGCTGAAGGATATGAGCAACGAAAAATTCCCAACGATAAAATGCAGGTGTGTGCTTTTCTATGGGTTTATTATGGTTATCCCAGCTCAGCATATGAAGGTATTAATGTGGAGGAGTCCCGATACCGCTGTGGGGCAGCCCTGGCAAGAAAAGACGATGCTGAAGTTGATTTTGTTTCAGGTGTTCCGGATTCGGGCATTGCTCACGCCATTGGTTATTCCAATGAAAAACAAATCCCTTATAAGCGGGCTTATGTAAAATACACGCCTACCTGGCCACGAAGTTTTATGCCCCAGAATCAGGAAGTACGCGACCTTGTTGCAAAAATGAAACTGATCCCCGTCAAATCACTTATTAAAGGCAAGAAAATAGCGATTTGTGATGATTCCATTGTTCGGGGAACACAACTGCAGGATAACGTACAGGATCTCTACCAGCACGGGGCTGAAGAATTACACATACGTCCTGCGTGTCCAACACTGATATTTCCTTGCGAGTTTCTGAATTTTTCACGATCAAGATCAACTCTTGATCTGGCCGGTAGGAAGGCAATTATGGAAATTGAAGGTGAGGAGGATAAATTCCTTGAAGAATATGCCACGCCCGGAACGCACAGGTATCACGCCATGCTTGAAAAAATAAGGGAAAGGATTGGCGCGACTACTATTCAATACCAACATCTGGACGATCTGGTTGAGGCCATTGGGCTACCTAAAGAAAAATTATGCACCCATTGCTGGGACGGATCAAGTTGCTTTTAATTCCAGGTCCGATTAGCTGAGTTATTTCATGCAATGTGAAGTTCTACTCCTCTTTGCTTGAAATGTAATTTGACAACTTGATTCTTCCATCAATAATCTCAAATACATTCCATTTATTTCCCCTGGCATCAGAAGGTACGGTTACAGATTCCATCAATTCGCCATTGCCATAAACCTTTATAGTAGCACCGGATTTGGATAGGGTTTTGGAGTTGTCATCTTCATGGTTTGTAAAATCCTGTACCCAAAAAATGTAATGGCTGTCGGTGTCAATCTCTTTAATGGTAATAGTTTCGGGGCCAAAACTATCGGTGTCGTCGCGGTCGAGGGTTGCAACACCATCATCTGATACTTTCATGTTCCTGTACGAAATATGCCATTGTTTGTCTTTGGTAAAATGGGCATCAAGGTCTTTGGGCCGCCTGCCCCAGTCGAGGATGATGCGTACATATTCCATGGCCATCTCAGGGGATACCGAAATACGGTTATTGAAAATTGTTCCGGCCACAACTTCTACATTAACATCGGTTGGGATGTATCCTTCTGCTTTGAAATGCACACCGATATCCCCATCCTCTTCAATCCTTGGGAATTTTACTTTGCCCTCAATATCTGTTTCATACAGGCCAATTCCATCCAGTTCAACCACGGCTCCCACTACAGCTTGTCCATCAAGGCAATTGATGAACCGTAATGTAAAATTGTCGGTATCCATTTCGTCATCAAGGACATCATTCATTTTGTCAATCTGAGCGAATGCAAACAAACTGCAAAGACTCATTGCGAAACTTAAAAGTATAATTTTTTTCATAGACCTTTTTGATTTAGGTGTGCTAACAAAAATAAGGATTTTTTTATTTCGCCGAAGAGATTTATGGTCCGGGTCGACCATTTTAATTTTGTGGAGCCTCCCTTTGCATTGACTTATTTCTCCGAATGATACAAAGAAACAACTACCTCCATCATATGACTTGCGTCTGATAAAATATAGAAGTATTCATATGTTTTCTTACTTTTGATCCCTATATGATTCTAGCCAGCATTCCCAATTCTTTAGAAGTCCTCGATCACATCCGTTTAAATTTTTCAGAAGCTGGAATTCAAACCCTCAATATTGCGCTGGCATTTATCATGTTCGGGATAGCTCTGGATATAAATTTTTCACACTTCAAACTGGTGCTTACAAAGCCCAAATCAGTGCTTACCGGTTTTTTTACCCAGTTTGTTCTTTTGCCGGTGTTTACCTTTTTACTGGTTATTGTCCTGAATCTTTCTGCAACTGTGGCATTGGGAATGATACTGGTTGCCGCTTGTCCGGGCGGAAATATTTCAAATTTTATGAGTTCCGGCGCCAAAGGAAATGTGGCTTTGTCGATTACCCTGACTGCCATTGCAACCGTAGGGGCTATTTTTCTCACCCCATTGAATTTTTCGTTGTGGGGCGATTTGTATATTCAGCATCAGAACCAGGGTGCTGAAGAATTGCTTCGTCCCATTGTGATTGATGAATTACAGGTGTTTAAAACAGTTTTTTTGCTGCTTGGCCTACCTGTAATTGCCGGCATCGTAATGTCATCTAAATTTCCTGGTTTGACTCAAAAGATCAAAAAACCGATTAAAATTATTTCCATTGTATTTTTTATCGCACTGGTGTTTGTTTTACTATCTGCAAACTTTGATTTTTTCAAAAAGTACATACATCTGATATTTTTGATCGTCCTGATACACAATGCACTGGCCCTGAGTATCGGGTATTTTACCAGCTCGGTTTTAAAATTACCCCGGCGCGACAGAAGGTCGATCACAATAGAAACTGGTATACAGAATTCGGGTCTGGCGCTTGCGCTTATGTTTAATCCAAAAATATTTCCACCTGATATGGCACTTGGTGGAATGACTATTATTGCTGCATGGTGGGGGATCTGGCATATCATTAGCGGATTGTTGATTGTCACCTTCTGGTCAAGAAAGAAAATTATTGTCGATGAAGCATGAAGAATATTCCATAGGGTATGATGTGTTAAAAGTCCATGCAAGTTTATTGCACCGGCTTATTCACAAAAACATTAAGGTAATTGGGTTGGACAACATTCCTAAAAATACACCCATTATTTTTGCTCCAAACCACGAAAATGCTTTAATGGATGCCATGGCTGTTCTGCTTTCATGTCGTTTACAGCCAACCTGGTTGGCACGGGCTGATATCTTTGGAAATCCTATGGCCGATAAAATTTTACACTTTTTGAAGATCAGTCCTGTATACCGTATCCGCGACGGGAAGGACAGCCTTGCTAGAAACGATGAGGTTTTTGATCTTTCCATTTGGGTGCTGAAAAACAAAAAATCCCTTGCCCTGTTTCCTGAGGCAATGCATAATTTCCGCAGGCAAACCAGTGCCCATAAAAAAGCCGTTCCCCGAATTGCATTTATGGCTGAGGAAAGTGAAAATTTTGAGCTGGGCATCCAAATCATACCAGTGGGGCTTTATTACAGCCACTATTATAATTTCAACCGCGAACTCATCGTACATTTCGGTAAGCCCATAGCAGTTGCCGATTTCAAGCAACAATACCTCGATAACAGAAATGCAGGCATGATGGCTTTACGTGCTGAAATCCACAGGCAACTTGTCCCATTAACCCTCAATATCGAAAGCAAACAACATTACGATGCCTTCGAAACTTTGCTGGAGGTCAGCAACAACGATCGCGGGCATTTCAAAGATGTGAGTTTAAAATTTAAGGCAGAGCAGAAGGTGGTGGCTAAAATTGAGCAATGGGAAAAGGAACATCCTGAGGAAGCATCTGAGCTTTTAGAGTCTGCAAATCGTTATCAAAAAAGCATCCATAATTTGAATGTCACCGACAAAACCGTCTTCCAGAAACCGAGCGTGTTTAATGCGGTATTAAGTGGCATTATTTCTTTCCTGAGCCTACCTTTGTTTTTGTATGGTTGGATTAATTTCTTTTTTTCATTTTCGTTACCTTCATTGATTGTGAGAAAAAAAATGCGCAACACCTCCTTTTGGGCCACTTTTGAGTTTGTATTATGGATAGTCTTGGTTCCTGTCTTTTCATTGCTTCAAACATTCCTGGTATGGGTATTTACAAAAGACCTTTGGATAACAGTGGGCTATTTTGTGACACTTCCATTTTTTGGTAAATTATCGATGTACCTGGCTGACTTTAACAGAGGTACTATTCAAAACTTCCGGATAGTGAAGAATAGTGCAGCTGTAAATAAAGTTGTTTCCATGCGCAATAAACTATCCTCAACCTTGAGAAGTATTGTCGAAGGATAAACTAACTATATGGTTCTACTTTTGTTTTTGCCAATAATATCAGAAGTTTCCTTTTCTCTCCATGTTTGTTGTTGAGCAAAACCATACAAAGTTTACTTACTTTTGTCTCGTATGAAAACATGGCCTGCGATTTTCATCCTTTTTATCTTTTGGATTGCTATACAAATGGCAGGCCATGGCCAGAATCGCATCGATAGCCTTGAAATTGCACTTCAATTTGAGGACGAGCCTGCCCGGAAGGTAGATATTATATTTTCCCTTGTTGAGGAATTTAAAACCAGCAATCAGGATCGGGCCCTCACCTATGCTCAGCAAGCATTGGAGATATCACTTACTGAAGGATATTTACCAGGTGAGTTAAAATCATACAATTTCCTGGGGGAGATTTATATCAACAAAACGGATTTAAAAGCTGCCATGGATTATACGGTTAAAGCGAAATCTCTGGCTGATCAAATTGAAGATAAAGTTGAATTGGGTCAAGCGCTTTATAACATGGGCCGTATTTATACTGACCTAGGGAATTATGAAAAAAGTTCTGAGTTATATTATGAATGCCTGAAGCTTAGCGAGCAGATAAACGACAGGGCGTTGGAAGCCAGGGCACTCAATAGTATTGGTATTATACACCACAACCAAAACAATTACGACAAGGCCCTTGAATATTATTTCAAGGCACTTAACATTGCAAGAGAAATCTCTTACACAAGTGGCATCAGCAAAGGGTTGAACAATATTGCCGCCATTTATGGTATCAATGGGGAATACGATAAGGTAGTGCGATACCTCCGCGAAGCTATTGCCCTTAACCTTGAGCAAGGTGACCAAAGAATTTTGGGGGTTAATTATCTGAATTTCGGGTATTATTTCCAGGAGTTGGAACAATATGATTCAGCTTTGTATTTTTTTAATAAGTCATTAAAGATCTACAAAGAATTGGAAATTATTTCGTCCATACTTAGTAGTAAGATTTTTTTAGCTGAGTATTATATGACGGTGGGGGAGTTGGAAAAAAGTAAACATTTTGCTCAGGAATCTCTCGAAGAAGGGAAGGCAAATGGCTTGAAGCGCTTTGTTTACGAAACGGCAGCCCTGCTTAGTAACATTTATGCTCTGCAACAAGATTCAATTAGGGCCTACCGCTACCAAATTCTGGAACTTCAGATGAAGGACAGCCTGAACATAGAAGAAAGCCAAACTGAAATATCGAAACTTGAACTACAATACGAACTCGAAAAAGCTGAACAGAACAAACGGATTGAACAGCAGAAAAAGGATGTGGTCATTTTCATTATACTGATCTCCCTGGTTTTTATTATTGTCGTTATCGTGTTACTCATGGGGCGAATGCGGATCAAAGCACGATCAGTAAAGTTGGAAAAAGAGAAGCTTGAGATGAATCTTGAACTTCGTAACAATGAATTAACGGCCAATGTGATGTCAATAATGAAAAAGAATGAAATCCTGACTCAGATCGCTAAAAAGCTTAAAGGCATACAAAATGAGGCTGTGAAGGATGAAACTAAAGTTGCCATCCGTAAAATTGCAAGGACGTTAAACAAAGCTGTCGAAGATGAACCCTGGCAAGAGTTTGAGTTGCGATTCAAACAGGTTCATAGCGAGTTTTTCAATAAACTGATCGACAGCTACCCTAACCTTTCACCCCAGGACCAACGGCTGTGTGCATTTCTTCGGCTGAACATGACCACCAAGGAGATCTCCGAGATTACAGGTCAGCGGACTTCCACCATCGAAATGGCCCGCACCCGCCTCCGTAAAAAACTGGGCATTACAAATACCCATACAAACCTCATTACTTTCCTTGGTCAAATCTGATATCCTTCAAAATGCTTCTTAACTAACAGGTAAACAGAATCATAGTTTACTATTGTAATGTTTTTGTAGTGTTAAATTTTTACTTGTTTATGGTTTTTGTAATGGGGAAATATTTGTAATCACACCTTTATTAAACGATTTTTGGAGAAAGAATAAAATCATAAATCATTAAAATCAAAAACATATTATGAAATCACATTTACTTTTTTTTATCATGTTGTGCTTTGGCTTTCAGGCAATGTCACAAACCATTGTACCGACCACTCCACAAAATAAGAATGCCCTCATTGAAGAGTTTACAGGAATAGCCTGCGGATATTGTCCTTACGGGCATAAAGAGGTAGCTCAGTTTCTTGCTGCTCATCCCGAAGATGGATTTACCATTGCCATGCATCAGGGTTTTTTCGCCATCCCTGATCCGGGCCAGCCTGATTACATGACAGAAGATGGAGATGGGCTGGGCTCCTATTTTGCTGTTAATGGATGGCCTAATGCGCTTATAAACCGACATGAATGGAAGGAAGATACTTTACTCTACCCACTCAATGAATGGCAACAATACGCATCCCAGGCGCTCACACAGAGTGCTTATGTAAACGTTGCCTGTGAAGCAACAGTTGATGTTCAAACACGCGAGCTTACTGTGCATGTGGAAACGTATTACACAGGAAACAGCCCCGAATCGACTAACTTTTTAAATTTGGCGTTGACTCAGAATAACATTAAAGGCCCCCAGTTTAGCAGTTGGTTCAATCCCGATGCCATAACACCCGATGGTGCCTACATGCATCAACACATGTTGCGCGACCTGATTACAGGTCAGTGGGGCGAGGAAATTTCACCCACTACATCAGGAACTTTTATTGATAAAACCTACACCTATACCATTCCTGAAGCCATAAAAGATGTGCCTGTAAAGTTGGGCGACCTGACGATTGTAAGCTTTATTGTAGAAACTGAAAAGGAAGTAGAAACAGCACATGGCACACATCCTGAGCTCACAAACATTGCCTATGCTATAGATGCCGGGATAGACCTTCTTCAACTCCCTGCCACTTCATGTTCTTATATCGATTCGAAAGTAGTTGTGGGCAATTATGGTTCAGAAGAGATCAACAGTATCAGCTTCGAAATCCTGGTTACAGGTGACGATGCCGAAATGTACACCTGGGAGGGTGATGATATTGCACCTTTCACATCAAAAGAGATTGAAATACCAGCCGTTTTTTACTCGGCCATGGGAACTGCCGATTATACGATTACCATTACTTCTGTTAACGGATCCACTGATGAAAACCCATCCAATGATATGGCAGATGCAAGTTTTGGAGAAGCTGTGGAAGTGGCCCTCCCGGTAACACTGCACCTTGAGACTGACAACTATTTTGGAACTGCGTGGTATTTATATGATAGCCAGAATAACCTCATCCAATCGGGGAGTGGTTATGATTACAACTCAACATTTGATATTCCGCTGGAAGTTGATGCCGGCTGTTATAAATTTGAAATGACAGACCTGGATGGTTTCTATTTTGCGAACTATTCGCTCAAAGACGGTAACAACAATACTTTCTTTTCGAGGAACGGGCATTTTGGGAACAGCGAAGTTACTGCTTTAACGCTCCCAATTTATGAGCCAACAGCCAGCATCGATGCCAGTACTAATGTAGCCTGTATTGGAGGTACCATACAGTTTATGGATGCTTCTACGGGCGGTGCAAGCGAATGGGAATGGACCTTTGAAGGCGGCGATCCGGCCACAAGTACCGAAAAAAATCCTCTGGTAAGTTATAATCAGCCCGGAACGTATGATGTATCGTTAGAGGTGAGCAATTCGCTGGGGTCAGATTTCATTACTGTTGAGGATTATATCTCTGTAACTTCTTTGGCCTTTGGTAACCTGGCACTCGACTTTGATGGGAACAACGACTACATCGAAGCTACCAACGAAAGTGCATTTGATATAACAGGTGCTATTACCCTTGAGCTGTGGATCAGGCCCGAATCACTTGCAGGAACACAGGGCCTCCTTTCCAAAAATTATGGTAACAATGCACATCCCTACCAAATCAGGCTTAACGGCGATGAAATATTGTTTGGGTTCTACAGCAACACCATAGGCTGGCAACCCATCGAGACCTATAATGCAAACCTGCCACTTAGTGACTGGTCGCATATTGCCTGTACTTACAATCGTTCGCAAGCCAAAATATATGTAAATGGTGTGCAAAAGGCCTCCGTTAATAAGAGTTTTGAAATCCCGACAAATGATCAGCCTTTTGAAATTGGAAGATCAAAAGATGTGGCTTTTGAATATTTCAATGGCACCATCGATGAGGTGAAGGTCTGGGATATTGCCCTCAACGCGGAACAGGTTGTCGAAGGTATGTGTGCCAATTATTCGGGCATTGCTGTTGAGCATCTTATTGCAAATTACAAATTCAACGAATGTGGCGGAACCCTGGCTACGGATAACCAAAACGGGAATGATGGTATTTTGATTGGCATGACCGGAGATGAATGGCATGTGTCGGATGCCTGCCCGGTATATGACGTAAATTTTATTGTAACAGTTGATCCAGGAGCTGAACCTGTAGAAGGTGCTACAATAAGTATGAATGGAATCGTCCGCTACACAAATGAAACAGGACAAGCGGATTTTGCTGGTTACGAAGCTGGTTTTTACACCTATGTTGTGAGTAAAGATGGTTATGAAATGGCTACAGGTGATTTTGAACTGGCAGATGAAAATGTGACTATTGAGGTGAGCCTTTTGATCAGTTCTATTGATGATGCAACTCCCGGGAATATTCGAACTTATCCCAATCCTGTGACCGGAATATTAAATATCCAGTTGCCTTCAGATTACAATCTTGAGATTATAGATATGTATGGAAGGGTGATTAAAAGTGAATCTCTGCTCAGTGGTACGACGCAAATAGACCTTTCGGATCAGATTCCTGGCCTTTATTACCTGAGATTAAAGAGAGACGGACAGCTCCGGATCGAGAAGATCATGGTCTGGTAGTAAATGGAATTGCGTGTGTCTTTTAGAAATGTCATTTTAAAAATGTGACCAATGGAAGAAATAAAGAAAAACCATAATCCCGATGATTTTATAGGTTCTGAAAAGGATGATGTTGAAGATCTTGATCGTTTTATTGAGAAAAGAAAAATTCAGAATGAAGCCCTGAAGAAGATTGCTGGTATGGAGCCGGAACCTGATGATACTTTTTTAAATGAACCCCTGGAGAAATAAACTCAAATTATAAAAGATAAACCAGAAAAGGACTGCCGGCAAATCAAGCAGGCCGGCAGTTTATTAAAAATTCTAACATTTTTCAAATTAATGATTAACAAAAACTTATGACAATGAAAAAATTCTACATTTTATTCTTTACAGTTCTTTTGGGCACAAATTTCGGTTTTAGCCAGGGTTCATGGATTACCTCACAGGTTACATCGCCCGTATCGTCGTACCGCGGAGCAGCGGCAACAGTGAACCTCGACGGCATCACTCCACAACTTTATGTGTTGGGTGGCTGGGGAACCACCAGCGGTAATTTTAATGAAACTTCCATCTACAATTTTGTGGGCGACACCTGGGAAACAGGCCCCACCATCCCCGAAAATGCGAAAGGTGGAAGTGCTGCATGCATTGGTGATAATATTTACCTCCTTTGTGGAAATGATGGAGGTGATGTAAATATCAATTCAAAAACTTTTATTAAGTATAATATTACTTCAGGAGATTGGGAATATTTAGCAGAATATCCGGTTGCAGCACGATATGTAAGTATGGCTTACAATGCCAACAATGGATTGATATACTGTGCTGGCGGCAGCGGCGACTATTATATGGCTGTTGATAATGTTAATGCTTACGATCCTGAAACGGATACCTGGATTACCTGTACCACATTGCCATTTCCCAGCAGTGGCGGATCAGCAATGGTTTATGTTGGAAATCACCTTTACCTGGTTGGTGGCTTGATAAATGAGCCCTACAACAAATTATTTAAAGGTTTTGTTGATGTAAATGACCCCTCAAATATTACCTGGACCTACGGAACACCTATGCCTCTTGAAATGACAAAATTGTCAGCCGGGTACATTGGAAATGGTAAAATTGTGGCCACCGAGTTGGATGGGACTGTTGAGTACGATATTGCTGCTGATTTATGGGCTAACGTCACAAGCAAACCAACACCGGTTAAGGGAGGTAATTACGGATACTTCGAAGCAGGTAATGTGTTTACATTTGGTATTGCCGGCGGAAGAGATGCCAACAACAATTATGTAGATCATGCTGAGTACATCACGGGTGATGAAAGTTTATTGTTCCCTGTAACCTTCATCACCGAACTTCCAAATGGAGAACCGGTTGAGAATGCTGAGATACAGGTTTCGTCAAATACAATTTACACAGATGAAGCAGGAAGTGCTGTGCTGTTTCTCGAAAATGGTACATACGATTACACTGCACAATACGAAGGCGCCATGTCTGGTGGGACATTTACCGTTGATGAAGGTTCTGTGTTTATCGAAGTGATGCTCCCTGTGTCCATCGATGAAATTACTGTTGGTTTTAATATGTATCCAAATCCGTCAAGTGGTATCGTGAATATAGTTTTAGACGATATTTTGGCAAACAATGATCTGCATACCGTTTCGGTGGTTGATTTACCCGGTAGGCAAATTTATCAGTCAGCATTGAGAGGTTCCGGGAAGCATTTGCTCGATTGCTCTGATTTTGACAAAGGAGTTTATTTTATCATCCTTACAGGAGCCAACAACTATAAAATTATGCGGAAACTTGTAATAAACTAGGGGAAGGGTTAGTTTTTATAACTTGTAAAAGGCGGGGGTGATCCTCGCCTTTTTGTAGTAACTGTTTTCAACCGGGCTTGGTTGACGTACTTTTTTTATTAAGTTTTAACTCAAGTATTTCTCCGGGCAAACCGTCAAAATCCTTAAATTCCTTTGATTTAAATCCATTATCTGTCAAAATTTTTCTTGATGGAATATTATCAGGATCAATAATCGCAAAAATTAGCTTTAGTGAATCTTGATTTTTACCTGTTTCAATTAATTTTTTTCCTACAATACTCGCAATCCCTTTCCCCCAATGCTCAGGTAAAAGCATAAATCCAAGTTCTGCTTTTTCCCTATTATTCTCTTTGATTTCTAATTTTGCTAATCCTAAAAATTCATTGGTTTCATTCCCAAGGATTTTGAAGGTTCCATAATTCAATTCAAGTTTATTATTTTCAATTAATTTCTTAAAACTACTTTTGGCTTCATCTAATTCAATTGCTCTTTCAGTAATCATTTTCATCACCTCTTCGTTATTTACTAACTGCAAATAATATGGAAAATCAGGCTGAGTGAATTTTTCTAATTTTATTTCCATCTTCATACTTTCCTTTTTGTAGATTTGTTTTAGTATGACAGCCAACGGCAGCCTGTCTAATAACCTTCTTCAAGTCTCTGAGAATTGAATATTTGATGAATTACTAAAACAGGTGTACAAATAATTGATTCTCATAACATAGTTTTTAGACAGTCTGACGGTTTTGAAATCGAGCGTCTGGAATTTCAACACTTCATTTGTTCAGTTTACAATATTGTTCATTTATTGCATCAATGTCATTTTAGTACTGTTGCCAAATGCACTATTTTTTCAGTTGGTGGCCGTATCTAGACTTTAGATTGTTCCATCATTTTTAATGTTTTATTTTGAATATAACCATCGTATCGATGGAATAAATTGTTTGCTCCATAAGATTTCGTTATGATCCATTTTGGGATCAATGATTAAATTCAGGTTCTCTGGTGGGTGCCTAGATTTGAGAATGCTCCTGTACATTTTTTCGGTTTTGTTTTTCATATCTCCTTCATTTCCTCCAACCAATAAAAACAAGCGTGAATCTTTAGGGATAGGATTGTTCAGGGTAAAGTTATAAATCATATCAGTATATAAGGTAGCAGAGAAGATGCCTGCCTTTCCAAAAACCTCCGGGTACCTGTAAATGGCATAAAGTGAAATAAATCCTCCCATAGAACTCCCGATAATAGTTGTCTTGTCACGGTCAGGCAGGGTTCGGTAAGTGGAATCTATAAATGGCTTAACCTGGTTTACTATGAATTTCAAATATTCCTCTCCTTCTGCTTTTCCGTTGCCCCTGCTTTCCCAAATACTCATTTCATCTAATCTTTTCTCATCTCCATGGTCAATACCAACTACTATCAATTTAAATGCTGAAGTTACTGCCAATTGATTCAGCCTTTCATCAACACCCCATTCAACTGCATAAGAAGTAGAGTCATCAAACAAATTTTGACCATCATGCATATAAACCACCGGAAATTTCTGATCAGACTCATAATAGTCCTGTGGTAAATAGATCCTGATTTGACGTTCTCTGTTTAAACCATTAATTTCAAATTTCTGTTCCAGAACAATAACATTTGATTGTACTGAACCTGCTCTATATGATTCCTTATTATTTTGACAGGCAGTGAGGATCAAAACCATTAATATGATAAAGCAGTATTTAGACATAATTTATTGATTCAAAGAGCTTCAATAATATGATCAATTTAGAATAATCGCAAACAACACGAAGCTTTAGAAAAAAATCAAAAATACAAATTTATTTTCCGAAGTGGAAGTAGATGGTTGCATTTTTTCCAGAGAGTGAAAGACCCTCACGGGCGGTGGTATTCCTCGCCTTTTTTCTTTTTTCAGAGTCACTTTTCCAGAAACATCTCAAATGCTTTTGTTGATAACTCGGGGCCTATATAAAGACAGAAGGCATTTCGGTGAAAATAGTGGAATGTTAATGCCTTTCGATCCGTTCCGCCATCGGCAGGGTGAAGTGAGAGGTTCTCCCCGTCAATCCCATTAGCTATCGGGATTGCTGGTGCGGTGGGCTATTGGGTTAGGCACAGCAATTTTTATCCAACTATTTCTCATTTTTAAAATTTAATAAGACTAATTGTTTAAACTATTCCTAAGCTTTATTCATTTCGAAACAATAGTCATTATTTCTAACATTTTACTATTTGGTAATGCACTTTACCAGGTTATCAATAATTTCTATAGTTTGTTAATTAAGGGCAGCTTCCACAATTTTTGCTGTTGCAAATAAACGGCTTTCTTCGCCTGGAGAACACAGTAAAGAAACACTTGCCGGTAAACCGGTTTTAGGATCACAGAATTTCCATGCTGGCACACAAATCGCTGGCAAGTTTAAATAATTCCCTAATGTATGGGAAGTAAATAATCCATTAACCAGAGGATTTAATAACGACACCCGGTTAAATCTTCCATGTTTAGGTGCCACTAATCCAATTGTTGGCATAATCATCACATTATCTTTGCCTAATAATTGCTGATACTTGCTGCGGGCTTCCTTAAATGAATGAGCAATTTTTTCTTGCATCTCTGGTCGTCCGGATTTCATAATAGGCTTCAACATCATCCATTTTAACAAACCAGGATCTATGGTTGGCTTACCAACCAGGCTTCTTAAAATCTCTTTACCAGTAGAAAATTGACCAAATTTAGTGGATGATGATAAATCTTTTTTCCAGGAATCATAGAACTCATTGATGAAAATTTTTGGAATCATCAAAAATAACTTAGGAACTTCTTTAAAACTGGCTTTTTTAGAAACAAGTCCATAATCAATTACTGCCTTGCGTGCAGATTTCACTGCATCTTCAATACAACTTTGTCGATATTTAATTGGGAAACCTTCTGGAATAATAAGATTTTTAAATAGTTCTGCTGTTTCCGGTGCAGGCTTGTCTGCAAGGACATTATAAATAAGTTGAGCATCACGTACAGAACGACATATGGGGCCATAGCCAATCCAATTTCTAAGACTGGTCTTAATATCTGGCCAGGTACCTGTGTTATTAATCGCTGTTGAGTGGGCCTTGAATCCTACTGTTCCACATAAGGCGGCGGGGATACGTATAGAACCTAAGATATCTGATCCTACTCCAAATACACTTGATCCGGAACCAACCAAAGCACCTTCCCCACCAGAAGATCCTCCTGCCACTCTAGTAATATCATGTGGGTTATTACAACGGCCAAACCGTAAACTTGTACATTCGCCTGTCATTGCAAATTCCGGAATATTACTCCGAGCTATAATTATCGCCCCTGCAGCACGCAATCGACGCACCATTTCAGCATCTTCCTTGCACTGATCTGGAATTCGGCGAATGGAACCAGCTGTAAGCTCTTCTCCTTCTATTGCAAAAGTTTCTTTTACACTGCATGGCAAACCAAAAAGAGCTAAAGTTTTATCACCTGATCGATCCAATTTCCTTGCAAGTTCAAGGGCCTCTTCTTCAAATACTTTTATTGCACCATTGACTGTTGGCTGGACTTTATTTAATTGCTCCAAATACTTTTTAACAACTACTTCCGAACTGGTTTTGCCAGCACGCAATTCCTCCAAAAGGGTAGTAGCATCCGGACGGATAGGAAAGTTTATATTTGAATTCATCATATATTCGATAATGCTTTTCATTTTCTTTCAAACAGATAAAAGTAAGCATTTTTTTAAAGGATAGTAAAGTGGGGTTCCAGAGCTTTTCTCTTGTGGCATAGTAATATTTTTCATGAATAGTTACTAGAAAAGATGCTAAGCATAAGCAATTGTTGAATTATACCGATTTTTATTTAAAATACGCCATCAATTCACTTCGCTTTTAGTCCGCTTTAAATATCCACCTGCCCGCCGAAACATATGTGCAGGTATGGCCGGTATTAGCTTATAAATCTTTAGTAAAATGGCCGAAATCAAAAAAGCCACCCTTCAACAGAAGGATGGCTTTTTAATTAGTGGTGAATGTTAGACGTGGCTTGCAAGTTCTGCACCGGCTTTGAACTTGACAACTTTTTTGGCTGCTATTTGAATTTTTTTTCCAGTTTGAGGATTGCGGCCGATCCTGGCTCTCCGCTGGACAGTTGTGAAAGTTCCGAAACCCGGAATTGTTACTCTCTCACCTTTACCCAGTGCATCGGTAATTAATTCGGTAAGTGCGTTCACTGCCTCGTTTGAGGCAACTTTTGTCATTCCTGTTTTCTTAGCAAGGGTTGCTACTAAAAATGCTTTGTTCATAGTTTTAATATTTATTTAAATTGGCATAAATTCGTGTCTAAGGTAGCATATTTATATTTAATAGGGCTATAAGTGTAATTTTAGGCTAATTATTATTTGATGCTTTTAATCTGTTCTTGCATCATGGATATAGAATTGAACAGACTGCGAGTCCGCGCTAGCTTGACTGCCTAGCAAGTAAGGCAATAGTTAAAAATTCATCCACTTTGAAGACCTCCCTATCCAAATAGTTTGTGAACAATCATATCGTGAAATGTCTTTCATTTTAATTAAATCCATTCACCAGCACAATTGCTGGTAAACGGTTGGTATAAGACAAGTAGCCCTCTGTGAGGCACTTTACTGTCAAGTTACTAGGAAGTTGAAACAGGCTATAACTCATAAACCTGCCGTCCGGCAGGCAGGTTTACTGCTATCCCGGCTATAATTTTAATACATTATTATGTGGCGTTTTTTATTTGTCCTGTTTATTTAATTCGTCCAGTAAATTATATTTAGTTTGTCTTTCCCTCCACTTATCCCTTGCGTATTTCTGCATGTCTGTTACTGTGTCTGTTTCATCAATTATTTCAAGACCAAGCAATGTTTCAATAATATCTTCCATTGTTACAATTCCATCCAAACCGCCAAACTCATCTACGATTAAAGCAATATGCTCTTTTTTTTCCAATAGTATTTCCCATAAAGTGAATAATACAACAGTGTTTGGAACTATTACTATGTCCCGTCTAACATCTTTCAGTTTTAATTCATGTTGGTCTTCTGCAAGTTTTTCAAAAACTGACTGCCTTAGAACATACCCTGAAATGTTTTCATCATTCCCGGAAAATACAGGGATACGCGAAAACCTCAGATAATCTTTGTTTTTTAAAAAATCCTTTAAGTAAAGTTGTTCATCAGCAACAGCAACAACAATTCTTGGTGTCATTATTTCTGATACTTTCACATTTTTTAGCTTGAGCAAATTTTGAATAATTCTATGTTCTTTTTTTGAAAAAATTCCTTCATTTGCTCCAATATTTGCTAGTGCTGCAATTTCTTCTCTACTTATGGTTGATTCCTGGTTGTTTTTTGAAATGAGTTTTGTAATGAATGTGGACATTACAACTAAAGGATAGGTGATAATTATCATGCCTTGAATGATTACAGACGAAAGCATTGCTAATTTTCTCCAATATTTAGCTCCAATTGTTTTGGGAATAATTTCGGTGATTATTAAAATTAGAATTGTCAAAATAGCTGATACTATTCCAAAAGATGCCTCACCAAATACTTTAACAGCTTGTGCCCCAACGCCAGCTGCTCCAACTGTATGCGCCACTGTATTTAATGATAAAATTGCTGATAGAGGCTTATCAATATTTGTTTTTAAATCAAAAAATGTTTTTGCCCAGGTATTTCCGTTTTCATGTTTTACAATCAAGAAGGATTGAGGTGTAGAAAGAAGTACTGATTCCATTATGGAACAGAGAAATGATATAAATAGAGCAAGAAATAAATAGAATAAAAGTAATATCATGTTTTTTCTTACAAATTTATAACATTGGTTTTTTTACGGCGATGTTCTTTTTCAAAATAATGCCACTTAAAGTGTGGGATATGCAGCGTTGTTGAATTCTGTTGATTTATAGGTCTTCATTATCTCCATGATTTATATCTTTTTTTTTAGCTCCTTTTATTTTATTACTCTTGATTTTTCCAAATTGTCAATTAGAGTTTTAAATGTATCAATTAGTTCAATTATCATTTCCCTGTCCCCAGTTCTTCTTTGGATTACACTTATTAGCTCTGAGGATTCAGATTTTAGATTTGATTTATATGACATTGAAAAAATATTATGCTTCAGCATAGATTCTTGAATTTCTTTAGAAATAATTCTTTTTATTATGTCAGAGCGATTACTTTTAACTAAATAATGTTTGTCAAACTTACCCCAACCTAATTCAATTTCGGGCTTACTAAATTTCTTAATAATTCGTTCAAATAAGTCTTCCCAACTTAAACTGAATTTGAAGTTGATACTTGAAGAAAATGAGATAGTAAACTTTAAAGGCCGGGTATCAGAAACAGAAATCCTAATTTCATACTTTTTATGAGGAATTGAAATGTTATGTATTTCCAGTTCATTACCTGAATTAAATTTAATCTTAAAATCCCCATTATACTCCTTCGCAATTTCTTTCCAAACTGCTCTTTTGGGGAAATTGTCAGTATAACCTAATGAAGGTCCTTTAATGACTTTTTGAATAATATTTTCTTCTTTCTCTTTATTCATTAATTTTTTACTAATTGCCCCCAGAGTCTTGTATGTGAAACGTAGCGCGTAAAAAGATACTACATTTTCTGATTAACACAGAGCCGAATTTTTATATTTGGCGGTTTTTGCAAATAAGCACAGACCTTTAGATTTAGTACTTATTAGCTATGAATTATACACGTTATTACAAGCAGTGTTTCTGTGTTTCGTTAATTTGTCCGTTATTTTTTTCTGCAAGAACATTCGTGATGCTCGTTAATATATTTAATTGATTCTATGCAGAGTTCTTGTAAAGTCGGAATGTTTATGTCCTCAAGTTTTTTTACATAAATACAAGCTTTGCCCATTTTGAATTTACCAAGGTCGGTTAAAAGTTTTTTGCTTCTTTCTGTTGCAGAATAGACGTAGAGTGAAAACGCTACTTTTCTTGGGGAAAATCCAAGAATTGGTGCATCTCCTTCGTGTCCGCTTGCATATTTGTAATGATAGTTATCGAATCCGATAATGGTCGGTCCCCACATTTTGGGTTCAGAGCCAGACCATTCTTGCATTAATTCTATCAAACGAAAACTATCGGCTTTTTTCTGTTCGTTGTCCACGTATGAATTTACAAAATCCATTACGTCTTTCCCTGTGTATGTGGTCTTTGTTTTTGACATAGTTCCGATTTTGATTATTGCCTTAAAACCTTTTCCATCTTTCTTCCTTTCGCCAATTCATCCACTAACTTGTCTAAATATCTTGTTTGTTTTGTTAATGGATTTTCAATTTCTTCTATCCGATAACCACAAATTACTCCTTTTATTAATTGTGCGTTGGGGTTTAATTTTGCTCTTTTAAAAAATGTTTCAAAAGTTACTTTCTCATCGATAAGTTCACGCAGTTTTTTGTCATCAAAACCCGTCAACCATTCCATCACTTGATGTAATTCTTCTTTTGTCCGACCTTTTTTCTCAACTTTATTAACATAAAGAGGATATACGGAGGCGAATGTCATTTTTGCAATTCGTGCATCATGTTCTGGTGTTGTTTTCATATTGTATGTTTTAATGTTTTCTGCGAACTGTTGTCTGATCTGATTGCGTGTCGTCTATAGTTGCTGGTAACATATTGGGTGTATGTTGCAGTGTATAGTTCAACTAGTGGATATGTGTACTGGTGTTTTTATTTCTCATTTATCTTTAGTGTAAAGGTACACATACACATCCAAATTGGCGTGTAAAGTGCACCTTTGTATGTTTTTATTTTTATGCGCACCTGCTTCATTTGTAAACTCCCTAATACAAAATATCATCCCTTAAATTCATCAGCCTCTGGCTGTGGTCCGAGGCAAAATCGAAGAGCATATTCCCGTCTTTTTTGTACATGATCACATAATTCAGGTCGAACCAGATAATGGCTTTTCCTACCCGGGCACCGTCAAGGATGTCCAGTTGTGCATCGCCGTTTTCGAGGGAAATGATTTTTACTTTTGCATCGTCTTTTACACGCAACATGTCGAAATAAACATCCTTCCCATTGTCGGTTTTCACGGTAACAATGCCATCTTCATTTTTAAGGAAACGGATGCGTCCAATGCTGTTGTAAATTCCCTTGGCCAGAATTTTAAATTCAGGGTTTTGCTCATCAAGTACTTTTTGGGCATCTGATCCGGGAATGGAAACTCCGCTGCTCTTGATTAAATTCAATACGGCAAAAAGGCCAGCAATGGTTTTGTCGTAGTCCTGCCCGATCAGTTTGTCGTGTTCTTCCTTGATGGCCTTCACCGCATTGAATTCGGTGAGTTCATCAAAGGAAATTTCGCTTACATTCATCCCGGTGTTTTTGTTGAAAGCCCCGACAAAATAAACCTCTCCTTCACCACCCAGATGGAGGCCGTAGTTATTATAATCCCCGGTTTCGAAATAAAGGTCGTTGCCCCGGTGCTTTCCCTGTGTGCTGAATTTTGATACGAAGTTAAGGTAGTTTTGCTGGTTCACCGTGTCGATGTTTGCTTTTTCAAGCCACAGGAGTTGGCCTTCGTTGTTGAGTTTTGCAACAAATACATCCGAAATCTCACCGGTTTCCAGCCTTTGGCCGTTAAGCTCCATAACGCCCCTGAATGTACCGGCAACATAAGTATTGCCTTCATCATCGGGTATAATGGTGTAGCCAAAAGCTGCGCCTTCAACATCTGCCGAGGCAAACCACAAAGGAGTCATGTCGTGGTCAATTTTCATGGCAAACACCGACGGATTGCTGTTGCCGTTTACCTTGATTTCGGAGTATGAAAAACTTTCGGTGATGTAACCGGTTAGTGTTGTGTTTCCATCGCTATCAATAATAATATCTCCTGTGTTGGTGGCGCGGTTTCCTCCTGCAGCAATAACCGATTGCCAGATTTTGTCTTCGGCACTTCGTATGCCGTAATTGTTGGTTATGTTAATCACCTCGGCTGTTTCGGTGGCGAATTGGGGCATGGTTAAACCAACCGGCGCATTAATGTAAGTGGGGTCGGAAACCACGTAATTTACTCCATTGTAGCTTACATAATCGCCCCCCACACTTTCGTTAAATTTAACCGCCGTAGCGATATGGCCGGGGTAGTTCAATCCGATTACCTCCAGGCCAAGCAAGCTTTTTACCAGGTAGGCAAACAATACCGAGCGGTCTTCGCAATCGCAATACGGATAATAAAAAACTTCTTCGGCAAAGAAAAATTTCTCGTAGCCAAACTGATCGCGGTCGGTTTTATATTTGAATGCCGTTTGAACGAAATTCAATAACAGGTTAACGGCCTCTAATTCGGTTTTACCCTGGATCAATGGAAGCAAGTTGATGGCCAGGGATTCTTTTGCCGTTGGTGAAACCACAGCATCAAAATAAACTTTAATATCGGCCAGGGGGTAATCTTCGTAAAACTTGATAATATTGCCGTTGTAAATAATACTTATGGGCGCTTCAGCTCCCTCGTAAGTAAAATCGAAAGTTTTTTCCACCAGGTTTTCACCCAGGGTCATGGGTTTGTAAATGTTCAGGTCGAAGGATTTTTGAGCATCCTGAAAATCTGTTTCATAGGTGTATAGTTCCAGCAACTCACCTTTCATCAGGTAGTAGTTCAGGTTATCCAGTTGAAAGAAATTCTTTCCATAAACCTGGTTGATCACAGGCAATAAGAGGAAAACATCGTTTTCGGAAAAGGCAATTTTAACCCTGTATCCCGACCTCAGCAAAACAAACCAGGTTACGAGTTCAGTTGTTTTTTCGTCCATTTCTGCGATCACTGTGGCAGCATCCTTCACCAAAAGGTAATAACCCCAGTCGTTCAGGTTCATCTGTTCTTTATACTCGATAAACTGATCCACAAGGTGGTTGTAATTGGTACTGCTCATCGCAGTAAAATAGTTACTTATAGATTCTTCATTAACCTGACCTTCAAATTCCCTACCCAGATCTTTGTCATAATCAAAAAGTACAGGCATGCCATAAAAATCGAAATTTTTTGAGTGGGCCGGGAAGTCTTCGGGCTCTTGTTTGCTGATGCGTGGCAAAATAGGTTTGGGTGCCTGGTCGGGTTTTATTTTGAGTTCGGGAACAATGGTAGGCAATGCCTCAGGAGGTTTGGGCCTGTCGGGTTCAACATATGTTGGAGCAATATCCGGTTTGGGTTCTTCCGGAATATCCAGCCCCTTGAATACCTGGAATTGTGTCCACCGGGTTTTGAGGTAGTCGGCAAATTCCTTGTCATGTTGCTCTACATATTTATTAAATTCATCTGCTAACTGTTGAATTTGTTTTTCGCGATCCTCTTTGAATTGTTGCAATTCCTGTTCGCGCTGCTTTTTATACTCCTCAAAGGTTTGGGCTTTTGCAACTGTGGAAAAGCCAAATACCACTGCTGATATCAGCAGAATGATGATGGTAAATTTCTTTTTCATAATATATGTTTTTGCGTTTCTCGTTTAGCGTTTGGCGTTTTGCTCTATATCTTCTGATCTTTGCACTTAGCTTCTCAGCTCCATGCCCTATTCCTGACCAAGCCACGAATCGTATTGTTCCATTTTACCGGTCACCTTTTCGATGTAATTCCTGGTTTCTTTGTACGGTAAATTATCTTTCAGGTGAGCATAAAGCTCATTATATTCCATACTGTTAATGCGATTGATGATATCCGTTTTGCCGCCTGTTCCTTTAAAAGATTTGTACACATTTCCGGTGCCTGTGTTGTAGGCAGCTATTGAGCACAAGAGCCGGTTTTCGTTGTTAGTAATATTTTTGAAATAATGAGTCATCAGCAGTCTGAAATAGGCCGTACCCAATTCGATATTATTCCCGGGGAGGTATAGATATTCACCGGATATAATCGTATCTTTTTTGTACAAATAATTGTAGGCATCACGCCCGGCAAACCTGGGAACAATCTGCATTAATCCGTAAGCAGGAACATATGACCTTGCCATAGGATTAAATGTGGATTCGGTGTCGATAATAGCGTAAATAAGGCGCGGCGGTATTTCAAATCGTTCGGCATGATCGTCGATTGAACTTTTGAATTTATTTGCCCTTACCTGGATGTGATCGGGAACCAGCGGAATGTTTACCTGAACTTTAACCCGTTCAATACCGTCAGTGCCGGTGATTGTTTCGTAAGCAATATCATCGGCACCTGTTTGCTCATCCGCAAAGACTTCGGCGTTTTGTGTACTTACCGGTTTTCCTGAACGGGTTTTTAATTGCCCCTCAAGCAATCCTCCATCTGCTTCGTCACCACTATCGCCGAAAGTTGTGCAGGTATTGTAAACCATGTCTTTTACTGCATGGCTTAAACTGTTTTTTACCAGTTCCTTATTTGAGGCTTCTTCCGGGGTGAGTAAGATCTCGATTTTGGCTGTCCCATCTTCAAAATTTACATCGGTTCGGTTTTTTTTATTTTCCGAGTAGTCAACCCATTCTTTACTGGTGCTTACTTTTATATCGTTTTTCCCCCACAAGGTTTCGAGTTCCTGTTTGAGTTTTTCTATACCTTCCCTTTCTTTGCGGGCGTATTCTTCGTATTCCCTGGTGTAGGTTTCCTTGAATTTGTTCAGTTCTTTTTCACGCTCTTTTTTATATTCTTCAAATGATTGTGCAGAGGCTTTTTGCTGACAGGTAAGCCCGGCAAGAATTAAAAATAATAATATGGTAAACTTACGCCTGAACATGAATTCGTCTGTTTTTTATTGAGGATGAAAATTGTTCTCTATCCGGCTTAGTGGTTTCTTTTAGGGTTTTGCTCGTCGCTTTACATTTAGTTTTACAAATAGTGTGTTGTCCTTAATGAAAATGGCTGCTTGTTCAAAATTGAGTTGAATGTTTGAAATCTCTCTGCTAAGGTTTTGAAACTTTCCGCTATACTGATCGCCCATCCGTTTGATTTCGGAAGTGTTTTTTTCAACCATCTCGATTTGACGCAAAATACCTGAAAGGTAAGCATTCCAAAGGCCGTCGCTCAAATCGGTATAACTGTAATTTAGCAACTCATCATCTGATATTGTGATTTCCTGTGGAAAATAGTATTTAAACCTTCCGTAGTCGAAATCAAGTTCCACGCTATTGTGTGTTGAACTGATGAGGATACTCTTCCGCGTGTTATGGCAGCTAAAAGCCGAAGAATGTTTATCCCGGAGATCCAGCTCGAAATTATAGGTGCTGTAAACGAAGAGGTCATCATATTCTCCTTCTTCTGACAGGAAATAATCGGCCATAACCTGTCCTTTGATGTCCATCGTGTTTATTCCGGAATTGTCAATACCTGCAATAACAATCGCCTCACCGTATTCGGTGAAAGTCTGTTCATAAATTTTTAAGTGAGAAAGGTTATAACTTATGGTGGATTCAACCTTTGAAAAGGATGTGAATTTACCCACGATTTCATCGAAACCGATTTCGTTGGAATAAACATCGGTAATATTTTGGACATTGGCTCCACTGAATAATGACAACAGGCCGAGCGCTCGTATCCTGGCTTGTTCCATGGCCAGGGCTGTGTCGAGGCCGGGATCGGAAATACCGAAAACAAACAAGGGGTCAGTAATATTTAAATTATCGAAACTGAGCATACAAGCAGGCAGCTCGGCAGGTGGAAGGTGTAAAACAAACTTTGTGTCCTGCTCATCAATATTTTTATCCTGATCTCCATCACCAAGCTCCTTATCAAAAGTTTTCTTGAAGTTTTCGTATTGTTTTTCAATTTCCTGCTCGCTTTTGTTTTTGCCTTTGCTTGTTTCAAATTGCGAAAAAGCAAACAAACTGCAAAGCATCATACATATAAACAGGTCAAATTGTTTCATAATTGCAAGGGAATTATGACAAGCAAAATACTGGTGATATTTTGAAAAAATCCGGCTCCACCCTTATGCAGTTTTGCTGAATGGAGCCGGAAATTATGAATTTTAAAAATGGATTGTGCCGGAATCCAGACAGGAAGTGTTTAGTTTCCGTCTTTAAAGCTCTCCATTTCCTTCTCGAGTTCCTCTTTGAACTTTTCGTACTGGAAGTCGATCTCAAGTTTGGTGTCACTCGAAAGCCTGTCTTTCATGGCATTTGCAATTTCATCACCTGCCAGTTCGATGGCGAGATAAGTTTTGTAGGTACCCTGCTTGGTTTTTGTTTGCTTCTCGCAGATGGTTTTAATTCCCGACAATTCCTGCTTGATCACTTCCCTTGAAAGCCCTTCATACTTTTCTCGTATATCTTCGACATTGTTGGCTTCGTGCGAAGAAAAATAATTGTCGATTACAGCTTTAACAGTAGTTTCTATCGAACCTGCCAATTCCTGCTTGCAATTGCTCATCGCTTTCTTTTTCGACATTACTTGGTCGGTGCTTTCACCAAGGCTGTTGGCCCTGAAGAAATCCTTGTCGGTGAAATACTCAGGTCCTGAACAGTAAGTCTGGATAAGAACTTCATCATCGTTGGTAGCCTGGACTTCTTTTTTGGATTTGCAACTTTGCATGCCCGGAGCAATAATGACTGCTGCTAAAACCATCATTAAAATGGTACGTAATGCATTCTCTTTCATAATTAGATCTTTTGATTAAACATTATTAATTTATTTCGCGTGTGTATTGTTTGTTTGCAAAATCTGTGCCTGACAATCCATTTCGTGTTCCTGCTTTCTTATCCTGACTCCTGAACTCCTGTCTTCCAACTTCTGTCATCCGACTTCCAGCCCTCCCTACATTCTCGTGTAAGTATACTTATGTTCAAATATTGCCGTGCCTGATGAGTGCTCTATAACTTCCTCTTTAGATAAAATTAAATAATTATCACTTAGTTCATTGATAACATACTCTGTTTCGCTGCCTTCTAGTATAATTTTCAACCTGGTCTGATTTGCATTCATCAGCCATGTTCCTGAGATTGTCTGAGGTTCATTTTCGCCGCATTTAATTTCACCCTCATCCTTTACAGCAGTACCATCCGTATTAAAAACCGTAAAATCATCATGAGCACACACAGGTAATAATGCATACAGATCGGAAATCATTTCACCCTGTACTTCATAAGGCGGTGTGGTGGTCCATGCGGTGAGATTCCATTGTTTCCCGGTAAGTAATAGCTTTGGTGAGTCTTCCTCCTTGTCACACCTGGTACTGCCAACAGCCAGTGCCAATACGAGTACAAAAAACAAAATGTGTTTGATTGATTTTTTCATTAAGCCAGTGATAGAAACTTATATTTGTACAAACCTATTGAAAATATTCCAAAAACTGAAAATAATTTAAGCAATTAATAACAGAAATATTATTGGGCCCGAACTGCTTATATGAAATGGTCTGTTTTTGAGAGCCCTACAGGGCTTTTACAGGTCTGAATTGTAAATTGTTCAAAATTATACCTGATAATTGTAAGGCGATTTTCTATTTTTTCATAATTTTGAATGATCAATTTTGGGCATTTTAGTTCTTTGTCTGTTTTGCTTAACCAAAAAAAATACAATTATTCATGAATCAATCTCTCATAAAAAAAACATTACTGATCACTATGGCACTTTTTATTGCCACTCAGTATTATTCCTGTAAAAAAATTGACCTTGTACGAGAGGTCATGGTAAACACTTTAGAAGCAACTGGTGTTGAAGTAAACAGCGCAACCCTGAGAGGTGAGATCATCGACCTGGGTGAGGGGAATATTACCAGCTATGGGTTTTGCTATTCTTCTGAAACAAATAATCCTACCATGGCAAATGAACTACTTATTGTAGAGATTAACCCAGAAGTTGGTATTTATGGGGCTCCGGCTACCGGACTTGATAATAATACCACTTACTATTACAGATCGTTTGCCGAGGAGGGTAGTGGAGGGAAAGTAAGTTATGGTGGTGCACTGTCGTTTACCACTTTGTTGGGGGATATTGATCTGCCTTCAGTTGTTACTGATGAAGTATATGACATCTCAGAAACTTCAGCATCCTGCTCTGGCAATGTTACTGATGATGGTGGTGGCACGGTTTCCAGAAGAGGTTTTTGTATCAGCCAGCAGGAAAACCCAACCATTGATGACATATATTCTGAGAATGGCTCAGGAACCGGAGAGTTCACAAATCGGTTTCTTGGTTTAACGGTAAACACTATGTATTATGTCAGGGCATTTGCTGAAAATTCCAAAGGAATAGCATATGGAAACCAGTTGAGTTTTACAACACAGAATGGGGGAGGGCCTTCATTCGAGTGGTTGTTTTACGATGACGGAACCAACTATGAAAGTATCGGGCTTACCGATGGAGGTGACTTTGATGTGGCTATAAAGTTCGAGCCCGAGCAGATTCAAAATTATGATGGTTGGAAGATCACCAAATTTAAGTTTTTCCCAATCAATTCTTTCCCAACCACCTATAGTTTTGAAGTATACACAGGCAATGATGGTACAAATCTTGAATACCTGCAGGATGTATTAATTGTTACACCCAATGAATGGAATGAAGTGATTTTAGATGATCCCTACATCATTGATGCAAGTAAGCCTTTGTACCCGGGATATTGGATACAAAATCAGCCCATGGGTGAATTTCCGGCCGGAACTGATGATGGCCCTGCGATTACCGGAAGTGGAGACCTGATTTCTTTGGATGGAGTACAATCATGGATTGCAATTTCCATCGCCAATCCTGATTTGGATTATAACTGGAACCTTCAGATTTATATTACAAATGCCAGTGGCGAAGAACAATTACTGGTTCCCGGTATCCCTGATGATCCTCACAAGAAAATCAAAAATGCTCCACTGCCAGGAATTTCATCAAGCAATCAATCGAATCGTTAAACCGTAAATCAAGAAAAGATGAAGAATATATATAGAACTTCAATTCAATTAATCAGTCTTTGTACACTTGTTTTATTTAGCATTGGTGCCATGGCCCAATCGAAAGCCAAAGTAGAAAATGTAGATTTTTTCCTTGAGAATGAAAATCTTGTCATTACTTATGATATTGTCAAAAGTAAATCGGGGGAGACCTTTAATGTAAAAGTGAACATCATAACCACCACTGGAAAAAACATCAGTGCTTTTGCATTGAGTGGCGACGTTGGACCAGGAGTTTATGGCGGTAGTGGCAAAAAAATAGTTTGGGATCTGAACAAGGACAATGCCTATATTGACGATGAGATTTCAGTTGAAGTGTTTATCGAGTCGGAATTGACCTCCAATAAAGCCAAGCCAGCTGAAACAGCAAAAGCAGTTAGTGTTGGAGGTGCACTGCTCAGGTCGGCAGTTTTTCCGGGATGGGGCAACCGTCATATTAAAGGTAAAGGAGCTTACTGGTTGATGGGATTGCTTGGATATGGTGCTGTTGGGGGATCTATATATATGAACAACCAGGCTGACAAGGCTTACACCGATTACAAGAATTCTAGGGTGGCAGGTGAGCGTGATCAATTGTATAAGGATGCTGAGGATTACCATCAAAACCAGCAAACATTAATGTATGCAGCTGCTGGTATTTGGGTGATCGATTTGATATGGACCGGCATCCAGGCCGGCAATGCCAATAAAAGGGCAAAACAGTCAAAGGTCGACATGGGATACTATTATAATCCTGTTGTTCGTGGGCCAATGGTATCGTTCACATACAGTTTTTAAATGGAGTACTTTTAAATCAGCAAAATATGAAAAGATATTTACTTATTCTGGTGTTTGGTTTTCTCATTGCAGGGATATCATTTGGGCAGGTAAGTTCCGGAAAGAGCCAGTCGAAAAAGATATCCTTTAAAAAGAAAACAAATACAGGAATCAGGGAATTACCCGACCTGATTATCGCCGAAGAAAAGTTTACGGATGAAAACAAAAACAATGTTATCAATGCCAGCGAAGAGTGTCTGATTTCGTTTAAAGTAGAAAACATCGGCAAGGGCGTTGCACAGGAGGTACTGGTCAGGGCTTATCTGAAAAATGAAGATATGTCAGGCGTAACATTCGAAGATGAAATTACACTTGGGGATATTGCCGGTGAAACTTCAAAGGAAGTGGAAATTCCCATCATGGGACAACTTGATACGCAGGACGGCTATGCCGAATTTGTTATTGAAGTACTTGAAGCCCGCGGCTTTGATGCCTTCCCGTTGGAGTTTAAAATTGAAACCAGACTTTTTGCCGAGCCCAACATTGTAATTGCCGATGCAGTCTTCAGTACTGAAGATGGTGGACAGATCAAGCTAAACTATCCCATTAACCTTAAAGTGCTGATTCAAAATATTGGTGCTGGTGGAGCCAAAAATGTAGAAATCAATTTCGAATTATCCGATCCCAACTGCTTTGTCCTCAGTGAATATACTCAGTATAACCTTAATTTTATGGAGCGGGGTGAAACGAAAGAACTCGATTTTTTGTTTACTGCTTCCAGAAGATACGAAGGCAATTCAATCCCGGTACAGGTGATTGTAAACGAAAGTTATAACCGCTATGGCGTTGACACGATATTAAATGTCGGCCTCGAGGAAAATCTGACCGCCAAAAACCAGGTGGTTATTACCGGCATTGCAACTGTGGCAACAGATATTGAAATTGCTTCACTCACTTCAGATGTGGACAAAAATATTCCAATCAACTACTCCGAGCATCCATTCAGATATGCGCTGATCATCGGTAATGAAGATTATTCAAAATTTCAGCGTGGGCTTAATTCGGAATCAAATGTAGCCTATGCACGAAACGATGCTTCAACATTTCGGGACTATACAACCAGGGTTTTGGGCGTTGATGAGAAAAACCTGTTTTTCCTAACTGATGCTACTGCTGGTGAGATGGAACAAAAGATCGACCTGATCTCTAAACTGGCTGCAAAAACCGCTGAGGAAGCTGAAATAATATTTTTTTATGCCGGGCATGGTCTACCCGATGAAGTAAGCAAAGAACCTTACCTCATTCCCGTGGATGTTTCGGGTACCAACCTTAATTCTGCGGTTAAGCTTGCTGATGTTTACAAAAAGTTAAGCGAAACAGGAGCACAGCGCATCACTTTTTTTCTGGATGCTTGTTTTAGTGGCGGTGGACGTGATGCCGGTTTGCTGGCAGCACGCTCTGTAAAAGTAAAACCCAAAGAAGAGCAGGTGGCTGGCAACATGGTGGTGTTTTCTGCGAGTAGTGGTGAGCAGTCATCCTTGCCGTTTGAAGATCAGCAACATGGCATGTTTACCTACTTTCTGTTAAAGAAACTTCAGGAAAGTAAAGGCAATGTAACTTATGGCGGTCTCGCCGATTATATTAAAGACAATGTATCGATTGAATCGTTACGGGTTAATAATAAGGAACAGGACCCTGTAGTAAAAGTTAGCATTGCGGTGCATAATGAATGGGAGAATTGGGAACTAAATTAAAGCCGGTATCGGGTATGAAAAAAATTACATTTATTCAGATACTCTTAATTATTTCATTTGTTTTTCCATTGGTAGGAATGGCCCAGAAAAAAGTCACGGTTCGGGCCAAAGGCAGCTATGTTTCAAGGGATTTAACTCCTGAACAAACCAAGGCCAAAGCCATAGAAGAGGCCAAGCGCAATGCTCTGCAAAAGGCCGGAATTACCGAAACTGTAAATTTTACTGACTTCCAGTACCAATTTGAAGACAACGAGCGCTTCCAGGAAATTTTCCAGGCCATCTCTTCCATCGAAACAGGTGGAGAGATCATCGTGGATGAAATTATCAGCGAGAAGAAATCCTTTAACGAGTTTGATAATATGGTAGTGGAGGTTGAGATTGAAGCTACTGTATATCGCCACAAAGAAAAAGCCGACAGGAAATTTTTATTTACCGTAGAAGGCGTTGATGAGGTATATAAAAATGAAAGCCTGTTGCAATTTAAATTTACTCCAACACAACCTGGCTTTCTGAAAATATTTAATGTAACCGATGAGGAAACGTACCTGCTTTATCCCTATGTTGATGATGAGTACCCTCAGTATAATGATGATCCCGACCGGGAGTTTGAGAAAAGGGAAACATCACAATTTCCAATTCATCCTGCCTACAGGGAGGGCTATACCCTGGAAATCGACAAACCCGGAAAGACCCAGGAGTTTAATATCCTTATGTTTGTTTATACCAAGGAAAACCTGCCATATATTGAAGAGGTAAATTTTACCAACATGATGAAGTGGATTTATTCCATCCCACCCAACGAAAGAGTCACCCAACAGGTAGGCTTTGTGATTAAGAAAGGGTCTTAAGTCTTGTAGGGATGTCATCCCTATCTACATCTACTCCTCAATAAATTCTATAAACTTATCGTCCATGTGCTGGTTGAACCATTTGTCAATTATAGAACGACGGAATCGCCATTCTTTACCCAACTTTACTGCCGGTAGCTTTTTCTCCTGAGCCCACAGGTAAATTGTTTGTGGCTTCAGTCTTAAGTACCCGGCCACCTCTTCGAGGGTCATAATATCATTCTCCGGATTACTCATTGATAATTTCTTTTAATTTTAATGTATCTGACAATTTCATTTTTTCTCTGTCGATACTTTTTGGGTGGCGTCCTTTTCTTTCTTCTTTGGATTTCATTCCCAATAAATCACCAGCCGACTGAAATACGGCAAAGTAGAAGTTTCCTTCCTTTGCCCTGAATACTTCGAGAGGTAAGTTTCGGTCACCAACAAAGGGCCTGAGGTTCCATGCCAACTGTACACCGACAAAGGCAAAAATCACAACCCAGAACTTAAAAATATTGATCCCGATTTTTGGATAAACGTTTTTCTTTTCACACGAATATTTAAGTGCCTCAATAATAGTACGCATGCCAAACACCCCTGAAAAGATAAAAATCCCTACATGGAGGAGTTTCAGGAAAGAATAGTTGTTCCCTGTGATCATAAAAAAGATCACTATGGGTGCAAACGAAGCCATGATGGTGGAGAACACCACAAAGCCCGATAAAATTGTATTCACCATTTGCAATATGGTCATCTTCGATCCCAGCATGTACTGAATCACATAAAACGCAGGAAAGCATATAAACAATGCCAGGAAAAGAAGTGATGGAACTTTTATGCCGGTGATACCAGCCTGGAGAGCACTGTTATAACTTCCCATGACCAAGCCATAGAAAACAGACAGGGCAAGAATGATCAGTGTCTGGTAAAGTGCTGTTTTTGTTTGTTGCTTCTTCTGATTAAGTAACTCGAAATATGCATCCCTGTCCTGGAAGATGCCAAATACCGAAAATAGTCTTGAAGGCTTGTCCATTTTTGTATGATTTTGTTATTAAAAGGTATATAACAGTCAAAAATAATAAAAAGTATATTAAAACATAATAAAACAGTAAGAAAAGGTAATAAATAGTATTGTACGATTACGAACAGAGTATGTTTCCAACTGGACACTTGAATCACGGTATTATGTATTATGTGATGGCTAACTGATAATGCAACAAGTGCTTAAAGACTTTGGTATAATAATCGGACATGGACTTTCAGGGAAATGAATTAAACGCTCTATCCAAAGGCTATGCTAAAAAATTATTTGATTACCGCACTCAGGAGTCTCCTGAAGAATAAACTTTTTTCTCTTATCAACATTTTTGGACTTGCGATAGGACTGGCTTGTTTTACGCTGATCATCCTTTATGTTGGTGACGAGTTGAGTTATGATAAGCACCATGATCATGCCCGGAATATTTACCGCCTCAGTCTCAAAGGAAATATGACCGGAAATAATTTTCATACAGCTACTTCCGGCGGCCCGGTGGGCGACCTCTTCCACAGTGAAATACCTGAGATTGAAGAACACGTTACTTTGTACAAATCCAGCCGACCAATATTGTTTGAGGTAGAGGAAAAGAAATTTTACCAGGATGATGTGATTTATGCCGATTCCACTTTCTTCAATATTTTTAAATACGAATTTATCAATGGAGATGCATCCACAGCACTCGACCATCCAAATTCAGTTGTTTTATCGGAAACCATGGCCAGGAAATTTTTTGGAAACCAGGATCCTATTCTCAAAACCATCCGGTGGAACAACAATCAGAATATGTTGGTCAGGGGTGTGGTGCGTGACCCGGTTTATAGATCTCACCTTAACTTTGATGTGCTGGCCTCTATGTCAACTTTTCGCAGCGACCAGAGGATGTGGGGCTTCATCAACAGTTTATGGACATTTATTACGCAAAACTATGTACGAGTTTCGGATGGAACAACTCTGGAAATGCTCAACGAAAAAATAGGTCCGGTGGCAGATTCTCACCTCAACGAAGCCGAGGAAGAATATGGCCTGAAACTCGAAATAATACCACAGCCGATAACTGACATCCACCTTACTTCAAAATTGGTTCATGAACTTGGCGACAATGGCGATATGACCCGGGTTTATATTTTTGGTGCCATTGCATTCCTTGTACTCATAGTTGCCTGCATTAATTTTGTAAACCTTAGCACTGCAAAATCTTCAAAGCGCGCACTGGAGGTAGGTGTAAGGAAGGTATTTGGAGCCAGCCGCAAAGTACTTTTCCGCCAGTTTATCAGTGAGTCTTTGATCATTGCCCTGATCAGTTTGTTGATTGCCATAATACTGGTGGAATTGTTTATGCCATTTTTTGTAAATCTTGCCGGGGTGGAATTTGGACACAACTGGCTGGGTAAATGGCCTTTTCTGCTTTTTTTATTTGGCTTAGCCATGTTGGCAGGTTTGTTATCTGGAAGCTACCCGGCCCTGTTCTTATCTGCTTACAAACCAATAAAAGTTTTAAAAGGCGATGTGTTCAGGGGTGGCAGCCGGTCGTACTTTCGCAATTCGATGGTGGTACTTCAGTTTGTGATTTCGGTATTTCTGATTTTCAGCACACTGGCAATTTACAGGCAACTTCAATTCCTGCAGACCAAGGATATTGGCATCAACAAAGAGGATGTAATCATTGTTCCCATCCGTGGTGGAGAATTAATGGCTAAATACGAAACCATGCAGGATGAATTGCGGCTAATTCCGGGAGTAAAAGATGTTTCGGCGTCCTCAAATTACTTGGGTAGCTTTGAGCAACGGAGGGGCTACTATCCTGAAGGAACCACCAGGAAGGGTTCGTGGATGATGAACAACGTGCAGGTGGACTACAACTACCTGGATATGATGAATACGAAACTGCTGATGGGACGCAGTTTTAATCCAAACCGAAAGCTTGATTCCAACGCCATAATAATCAACGAATCGTTAATGAATAAACTTGAATGGGAAGATCCCCTTGGGCGGTTCATATACCTGCCGGTAGGCGAAACTGCTGCAGAAGATACCCCATTAAAGATTGTTGGTGTTGTAAAGGATTTTAACTTCGCTTCCTTGCATGATCCTGTTGAACCACTGCTGATTCAGCTCAATCCCGCCCGGTTCAGGTACCTCGATATTAAGATCGACCAGAGGAATGTGCAGGGCATTTTGGGAATGATCGAAAGCAAGTGGCAGGAATTTACTGCCGACCAGCCTTTCGACTATTTCTTCCAGGATACACGTTTCGATAGTTTTTATGTTGCTGAAACACAAATGACCAACCTTTTTATTTATTTCTCGGTTCTGGCTCTTTTTATTGCAGCCATTGGTTTGTTTGGGCTGGCACTTTATACCACCGAAAGGCGGACCAGGGAAATTGGTATCCGCAAGGTTTTTGGTGGTTCAATACAGCAGATACTCAAACTGCTGACCCGGGAGTTTATTCGTTGGGTGGTAATCGCCAACCTGATTGCCTGGCCCCTGGCGTGGTATTTTATGCATACCTGGCTTCAAAATTTCGCCTACCAGACTAACATCGCCTGGTGGATATTTGCGCTCTCAGCTATATTCTCATTAATGATAGCACTGATTACCGTTTCATGGCAATCTATCCGGGCAACCTTACAAAATCCGGTCGAATCGTTGAGGTACCAATAGTGCGTTTAGCGTTTCGCGTCTGGTGCAGTGAGATACTTTTCGCTCAATTCATCATACACCATGATGAGTTCAGTAGTTTCTCCATTGCGTTTAAACATGCCACTTCGCCAATTTAAGGGTTCCCAGATGCAGGCACCCTTGCCCATATTGTTGGGCAGGCTGAATACCATTTCATGAACCTCACGTTTATAATCTGAATATTCAACCACATTCAGTGGTTTGTTATATCGTTCTACCAGGTCTAACATATTGCTATTTAAATCATCGAGGGTGCCATGCCACCGTGGATAATAGGAGAGGCCAATGATATCAAATTTTACCCCACGGGCGATCATATTGTCCAACCAGAAAACGGCTTCATCATGCTGTCCTCCAAGGGCGATATGCATCATTACAGGAATATTTGGATCTACAGCTTCCACACCCTCAACTCCCGCCTGCAGCAATTCGGCCAATTGATCGGGATTGCCAATGTGTCCATCGGGCCAAAGAAATCCGTGGTTGATTTCGTTTCCTATCTGAACCATGGCCGGCAAAGTTTGCTGTCGTTTCAAAGCAAAGAGAACATTTTTGGTATATGTTTTAAGCGAATCTCTCAGTGTTTCAAAATCCAAGTCGACCCAATTAAGGGGTTTGTATTGTTTCTGTGGATCGGCCCAGTAGTCGCTGTAATGAAAATCCAAAAGTAATTTCATTCCTGCCACTTTGATCCGTCTGGCCATTTCAAGTGTTTGTTCGAGTCCGCAATATCCTTTGTCGGGTGAATATCCTTCTTTATTCTCGGGGTTGACAAATACTCGCAGGCGTATATAATTGAAACCATGGTTCTTTAAAAGTTTTAAGGCATCTACCTTTTCACTATTTTCAGTAAATATTCTCCCACGATCCTCAATTTGTGGGAGGAATGAAATATCGGCGCCAATCATCCTGTCGATTGGTTTTGTTGTTGGTGGCAGCTGACTTGTCAGCGGTTTCATCATCACAAGGTCAGGTGGAATGGTATGTATTTCATGGGCTCCGGGCCAGAGTTTTTCCGACCTGGCTTCAACTTCTATTTTATCAGGTTTTGTGCCGGCAATAAACCACAGGTTGCAGATTCCGTTCGATAACTGACAAATTGAATATTCTACTCCTGATGTATCCGTGCCATGTATGAGTTCTTTTCCATCAACTGTTGTAAGCCTACCATTACCGGTAACATAAATGCGGATGGAATCGGTGGCTGAAGTGATTTCACGTACCAGGCTATCGGTAACGGCAATTCTTAACCGGGTTCGGTCGTTACCATCGGCCAACAATGTGGTGCAGTAAGCGGTGAGCATAACAGATACTGCTTTACCCGATTCAACCTGGCTGACAGCGGCATATTCAGAAGTTTTCGTTTCCGGTGTAGTACATTGGATCAATAATATGAATCCAATCAAATGGAGATAATTGGTTAATTTCATAATGGGTTGTTTGAATTAATCCTTATTTATTTTCCTGAAGCCCTTTTAATAGTTCAATCAGTGATTCAGTAAAAATTTCGTCCAGCCAATAAGTTTTAAAATACATGTCTTTCCATTGGGGATATATTTTATCCAGCACCATACACTTTCCCAAACCAAGGTAGTAAAATGTTAGTCTACCACTGGTTCCTTTCCCGCAATGTCTAATTACGTTGACCTGATTAATGTAGTTCTCATTCCATAATCCAACAAAATCCAAAGTTGTACTTAATGGCTTGTAATCTACAGCAGCAATTTCGGCCATTTTTATTTCTGTATATTTTGCAACACCTTCGGTAGCCTGTTGTAATGTTGCATATTTGTAATTGTCATTACTGCCATATTTTCCATTTAAATGATCCCGGTATGAGGCGATGACATCTTTCAACATAAAGCAATCATACATGTTTTCATCAAAGTTGTCGGAATTAATAATGTTGTAAGCTAAATAACCCTGAACATGCGCAATAGTGTTGAGCAATGTGTCATCATACGGGAAGGGGTAATCCAGCATCCACATTGCATCGTCTCCGTAAGCAATATTCAGGGATTCAATTTTTTTCTGGTACGTTTCAGAGTTTTGGTATACATGAAACATTTCATGAATAGCTGTAATAATCCATACTTCCCTGCTCATTCCTGTAATTTTAGGGCTGGACTGAACTACAGTTTGGATTCCCTGTATATCCATTGCTGCTGCACGGGCCGGCCCATCTGTTGCATGGCCAAATACGGCCATCTCTCCAATTTTTCCCAGGTATTCACCTTCGTTAAATTCTGAAGGAAAATTGATCCAGTATTCGCTATTTTCTTTCCTGTAGATAAATGGAATGTCAACTCTGGTCCACCCTGTCCAAATTTCTTCACCTTTGGTCTTCCATAAATTATATGCCTCAGTTAAAATCTCAACATCATCATTGTTGAGTGGAGCTATTTTGTTGCTTTTGTTTTGGTTAAAGACATCAAAGCCAAAAAATATGAAGCTGAAAAGTAAAATTAGTTGTGTTTTGTGTTTCATCTTTTATTCTGTAGTTGTTTCATCAAAATTAAAAACTTCTTCAATGGTCAATAGAAAGACCTTTGAAATGTCGTAGGCCAGTTTTAAGGAGGGATTGTATTTTCCCTTTTCAAGGAAAACAATGGTTTCTCTTCTCACATCAACCTT
>Ga0070729_10000834_pt1 | contig 56590 bp, 57 predicted proteins | sample tdDd472_FD_66725 | JGI IMG/M metagenome (GOLD analysis project Ga0070729, IMG submission 66725) | Marine sediment microbial communities from the Atlantic coast under amendment with organic carbon and nitrate - tdDd47.2 | ecosystem: Environmental > Aquatic > Marine > Coastal > Sediment | place... | reverse complement strand
AAGATACGGTCCGGGATATAGATCTGCACATCGATGCCGAGAAACCGGAGATAGCGCGCGAGCAGGGCCGACGAGGACGCGCCGTCGACATCATAGTCGCCGAAGATCGCGATCTTTTCCCGGTTGCGGATGGCCGCCGCGATCCGTTCCGCCCCGGCCTCGAGGTCGGTGACCGAGCGCGGATCCGGCATCAGCGCCTTCAGGGTCGGGTCGAGGAAGCCGGGCGCCTGTTCAGCCGTCACGCCGCGCCCGGCGAGGACGCGCGCGAGGATGTCGGCGATCCCGTAGCGCTGCGCGATGTCGAGCGCGACCTGCGTCTGCGCTGGCGACATGCGGTCGATCCACCGCCGCCCTTTGAGCGAGCGCTCGATTCCCAGGAAGGCCTGTTTCATGCCGGTTTGTCGCGCCGCACCTGCGCGGCGTCAAGCCGCATAGCAGCGGATCAGAACTTCTCCATGTCCTGATGGCGCGCCTTGATCTCGCGGACGGTCTTCGACGAGGAGCGCATGACGATGGTTTCTGTCTGAAGATAGTTCTTCATGAAACGCACGCCGCCGAGCATGTTGCCGTCGGTCACGCCGGTTGCCGCGAAGATCACTTCGCCATGGGCCATTTCCATGTGGGAATAGACCTTCTTCGGATCGGAAACGCCCATCTTCGCGGCGCGGGCGACCTTTTCCTCGGTGTCGAGGATCAGGCGGCCCTGCATCTGTCCGCCGACGCAACGCAGCGCCGACGCCGCAAGAACGCCCTCGGGCGCGCCGCCGCTGCCGATATAGATGTCGATGCCGGTCTCTTCCGGTGCCGTCGTGTCGATCACGCCGGCAACGTCGCCGTCGCCGATCAGACGGATCGCGGCGCCGGTCTTGCGCACCGCCTCGATCAGCGCGGCATGGCGCGGACGGTCGAGGATACAGGCGGCGATCTCGGTCACCGGGACGCCCTTGGCCTTGGCGACCGCATGGATATTGTCTTCCGGCGAGGCATCGATATGGATCAGTCCTTCCGGATAGCCCGGTCCGACGGCGATCTTTTCCATGTAGACGTCCGGCGCGAACAGCAGCGCGCCCTTTTCCGCGATGGAAATGACGGCCAGCGAGTTGGGCAGGTTCTTCGCGCAGAGCGTCGTGCCTTCGAGCGGGTCGAGCGCGATATCCACTTCCGGCCCGGTGCCGTTGCCGACCTTCTCGCCGATATAGAGCATCGGCGCTTCGTCGCGTTCGCCCTCGCCGATCACCACCGTGCCGCGGATCGCGAGGCGGTTCAGTTCGGACCGCATTGCGTCGACGGCGGCCTGGTCGGCGGCTTTCTCGTCGCCGCGCCCGCGCAGGCGGGCGGCTGCCACCGCGGCGCGTTCCGTCACGCGCGCAAGTTCAAGCGACAATTCGCGCGTCAGACCGGGTTTCTTCTCGCCGGATTCAGCCTTGGCATTCATGCATTTACCCTCAACTCGTCGTAGCTTGGCATTCGTTTAGACGCACTCCACCCCCCGCTGCAACAGCAACTGCAGCCGGTTTCGGTGGGCAAATACGATCTAATCGATTTTGATGACAGACTGGCGTCAGCCGGCCGGTTCGATTCGGATAACCTGGGGCTTTGAGACGAGATGTCCGTCGGCGAGAACGGCCTCCAGCGCGGTGCTGATGTCCGATTCGGTGGTCTCGTGCGTCACCAGAACGACCGTCTTCGTATCGGCGCTGCCGTTCTTCACCGAGCCGTGCTGGACGATCGAGGCGAGCGAGATGCCGTTTTCGGCCATATGGCCGGCAATGGAGGCGAACACGCCGATGCGGTCATGCACCGTCAGGCGAATGAAATAGCCGCCCGCATGGGCCGAAATCTCGGCGCGCTGATAGGGCTCCAGCTCGCGGGCCGGCCGGCCGAAGACCGGCGCTTCCTGGTGGCCCGGCAGTGACTTGGCAATGTCCGCGATGTCGCCGATGACGGCCGAGGCGGTCGCGTTGCCCCCTGCTCCCGGTCCCGAAAGCAGCAGCGAACCGACCGTGTCGGCCTCGATCGCCACCGCATTGGTGACGCTGTCGACCTGGCCGATCATCGAGCCGAGCGGCACCATCGTCGGATGCACGCGCTGCTCGATGCCCGTCGCGGTGCGCTGCGCGACGCCGAGCAGCTTGATGCGGTAGCCGAGTTCGCGCGCCGCATGGATATCGGCCAGCGTGATATTGCTGATACCCTCGACATAGATCTCGTCGGCGGCGACCTTCGTCCCGAAAGCGATGCTTGTCAGGATCGCCAGCTTGTGCGCGGTGTCCTGCCCTTCCACATCGAAGGTCGGATCGGCCTCGGCGTAACCAAGGCGCTGCGCGTCGGCGAGACATTCCTCGAAGGAGATCTCGTCATGCTCCATGCGGGTCAGGATGTAGTTCGCCGTCCCGTTGAGGATACCGTAGATCCGGCTCGGCTCGTTGGCCGCAAGCGATTCGCGCATCGTCTTGATGATCGGAATGCCGCCCGCGACCGCCGCCTCGTAATTGAGGATCAGTCCCTTTTCCTCGGCGATCAGGGCCAGTTCGAGGCCGTGTTTCGCCAGGAGCGCCTTGTTGGCGGTGACGACATGGCGACCGTTTTCGAGCGCGGCATGAATGCTGTCGAAGGCCGCCCCGTTTTCGCCGCCGACCAGTTCCACGAAGACGTCGATCTTGTCCGACGCGGCGAGCGCCGCCGGCGTGTCGAACCATTCGATCCCCGCCATGTCGAAGCCGCGGTCCTTGGCGCGGTCGCGCGCGGTCACGCCGGTCACGGTGATCGGCCGGCCGCATTTATGGGTCAGCGAGTTCGATTTGGAATGCAGCAGACGGGCGACCGAAGCGCCAACCGTCCCCAATCCCGCTATGCCGATGCGCAGCGGCTCGTGCATGAAACCACCTTTCGAAACGAGGTGTTGTCAGATGAACGCCCGCGCGGCTAGCGGCGGGCGTTGAGTGCGACGACGTTGTGCCGATTTCCGCCGATCGATGCAAGGAAGCGTTTGATGTTGCGCGCTGCCTGGCGGATACGGTGCTCGTTCTCGACCAGCGCGATACGCACGTGATCGTCGCCATGTTCGCCGAAGCCGATGCCCGGCGCGACGGCGACATCGGCCTTTTCGATCAGCAGTTTCGAGAATTCCAGCGAGCCGAGATCGCGGAACGCTTCGGGGATCGGCGCCCAGGCGAACATCGTCGCCTCCGGTGCCGGCACCTCGAAACCCGCCTGCCCGAAGCTGGAGACGAGCACGTCGCGCCGCTTCAGGTAGATATCCCGCACTTCCGCGATATCGGAGCCGTCGCCATTGAGCGCGGCGGTCGCGGCCACCTGGATCGGCGTGAACGCGCCATAGTCGAGATAGGATTTCACCCGGCCGAGCGCGGCGATCAGCCGCTCGTTGCCGACCGCGAAGCCCATGCGCCAGCCGGGCATGGAGAAGGTCTTCGACATCGAGGTGAATTCGACGCAGACATCCATCGCGCCCGGCACCTGCAGCACCGAGGGCGGCGCCTCGTCGCCGAAATAGATCTCGGCATAGGCGAGGTCCGACAGGACGATGATGTCATGCTTGCGCGCAAAGGCGACGACGTCCTTGTAGAAGTCCAGCGACGCGCAATAGGCCGTCGGGTTGGACGGGTAATTGAGGATCAGCGCCAGCGGCTTCGGAATCGAGTGCTTCACGCCGCGCTCGAGCGCCGTGATGAAGTGCTCGTCCGGCTTGGCGGGCATGGAGCGGATCACGCCGCCCGACATGATGAAGCCGAAGGCGTGGATCGGATAGGTCGGGTCCGGACACAGGATCACGTCGCCAGGCGCGGTGATCGCCTGCGCCATATTGGCGAAGCCTTCCTTGGAGCCGAGCGTCGCGATGACCTGGCGATCGGGATCGAGCTTCACGCCGAAACGGCGGGCATAATAAGCGGCCTGCGCCTTGCGCAGCCCGGGGATGCCCTTCGATGACGAATAGCGGTGCGTGCGCGGATCGCGCACCGTTTCGACAAGCTTGTCGACGATCGCCGGCGGCGTCGGAAGGTCGGGATTGCCCATGCCCAGATCGATGATATCGCGGCCCGCCGCTCGCGCGTCGGCCTTCAGGCGGTTGACCTGTTCGAAAACGTAAGGGGGCAGACGACGGACTTTGTGAAATTCTTCCATGGGACATCACCTCGGCATATTCGCGCGCTATAGCGCGTTCGTGCGGCAAAATCGAGATATCTCGGTGGCCAATTAGTTCTCGATGATCTTGATCGTCGCGTCGGAATGCGTCGCGCCGATCTGGCGCAATTCGGCCAGCCGGCGCTGGTATTCCGCGGCCGAGACGAGGCCTTGCGAACGCGCCGCCGCAAGCGCCTGCATCTGGGCGAGCAGCGCGTCGCGGCCGGCATCCGTCATCTGCGGCGCCGCGCCCCGCGGTTCGACATTGATGTTCGGATAGGCCCCGCTCGCCGACGCCTGTCCGGAGCCGCTGAACAAAGGATCGTCCGCGGGCGCAGGTTTCCCTGCAGTCGCCGCTGCCTCGGGACGCGCAGCCGGGACCGGCGCACGGGCATCTCCGAAGGCTGCCTGCGGAACCGCCTCGTCGATGGCGTTGCCGCCCGCACATCCGGCAAGGGCCAGACAGTTGAAGATCAGTAACGTGATTCCAATGTTTTTCATGTTACCCTTGGGGAACGGGGCTAAGACTTTGGCGAGCCCTGCAATACCGGGCAAATTATACAGCCCGGCGGGAGGAAACCAATGGATCGATGACACGCCGCTTCGCGTATGTCATCAACATCCATTAATAAGGCAACACAAAGAATGCCAGCGATGACAAAATTCGAAATGCCACAGGGATGGAAACGCAATGGCTGAGAAGAACGAAGGCGCCCCCGCCAAAACGGGCGACCGGACCTCCATCGACGCCTATGTCATCAAGGATCCGGAGACATTCGCCCGCAATCTCGCGCGCATGATCGAGGAGGCAGGCCACGCGGCCTCGGCCTGGATCGCGCCGCGCGAAACGGGTGAGCACACCGACACCGTCGCCGAGCCGATGGCCGACGTGGTCAAGACCTTCTCCAAGGTCTCGGAATACTGGCTTGCCGACCCGCAGCGCGCCGTCGAGGCACAGACGCGCCTGTTTTCCGCCTATATGGACATCTGGTCGAATTCGATCCGCAGGATGGGCGACGCGAGCCTCGCGGAGGCGGTCGAGCCGGAACGCGGCGACCGCCGCTTCTCCGATGCGGACTGGAAGGACAATCACTTCTTCTCCTTCCTGAAACAGGCCTATCTCGTCACCTCGAAATGGGCGTCCGATCTCGTCGAGCACACCGAAGACCTCGACGAGCACACGCGCCACAAGGCCACCTTCTACGTGAAGCAGCTGGCCAACGCGATTTCGCCATCGAACTTCATGGTTTCCAACCCGGAGCTCTTCAAGGAGACAGTCGCCTCCAACGGCGCCAATCTCGTCGCCGGCATGCGCATGCTGGCCGAGGACATCGAGGCCGGGCGCGGCGAGATCAGGGTCCGCCAGGTCGACAGTTCGAAGTTCAGGCTCGGCGAGAATATCGCGGTCACGCCGGGCAAGGTCATCGCGCGCAACGATCTCGTCGAGATCATCCAGTACGAGCCGGCGACGGAGGAAGTCCTCAAGCGCCCGCTGCTGATCTGCCCGCCCTGGATCAACAAGTTCTACATTCTCGACCTCAACCCGGAGAAGTCCTTCGTCAAATGGGCGGTCGAGCAGGGCCATACGGTCTTCGTCATGTCCTGGGTCAACCCGGACAAGCGCCACGCCTTGCTCGACTGGAACGACTATATCGACGACGGCATCTGCTTCGCCCTCGACACGATCAAGAAGGCGACCGGCGAGAAGAAGGTCAACGCCATAGGCTATTGCGTCGGCGGCACGCTGCTCTCGGCGGCGCTCGCCCTGTTCGCCCGCGAGAAAAAGGACCGGATCGCAACCGCGACGCTGTTCACGACCCAGGTCGATTTCGTCAATGCCGGCGACCTCAAGGTCTTCGTCGACGAGGACCAGCTGAAGACGCTGGAGGACCGGATCCGCAAGACCGGCTATCTCGAGGGCTCGAAGATGGCGACGGCCTTCAACCTGCTGCGTTCGGGCGACCTGATCTGGCCCTATGTCGTCAACAATTACGTGAAGGGCAAGGAACCGATGCCCTTCGACCTGCTCCACTGGAACGCCGATTCGACCCGCATGCCGGGCGCGAACCACCTCTTCTATCTGCGCAACTGCTACTATGAGAACCGGCTGTCCAACGGCAAGATGGTGTTGCATGGCGCGCCCGTCTCGCTCGCCGACATCAAGATCCCGATCTACAATCTCGCCACCAAGGAAGACCACATCGCCCCGGCGCTGTCGGTCTTCGAGGGCTCGAAGAGCTTCGGATCGAACGTCACCTATGTGATGGGCGGCTCGGGCCACATCGCCGGGGTGATCAATCCGCCGACCAAGAACAAGTACCAGTTCTGGTCCGGGCCTAAGGTTGCCGGCGACTTCTCCAAATGGATGGAAAAGGCCAAGGTCACCGAAGGCTCGTGGTGGCCGCACTGGCAGGCATGGATCGAGAAGGACGACAACACCCGCGTTCCGGCCCGCAAGAAACTCGGCGGCGGCAAGCTGAAGCCGCTCTGCGACGCGCCCGGCGAATACGTCCGCGAACGCTCGTGAAATTCGCCGCCCCGCTGATCCCCGGACGCCTCGTCCGGCGGTACAAGCGTTTCCTTGCCGACATCATTCTGGACAACGGCGCGGAGATCACCTGCGCCGTTCCCAATACCGGCTCGATGATGGGCCTGACCGATCCCGGCTCGCGGGTCTTCCTGTCGCGCTCCGGCAATCCGAAGCGCAAATACGCCCATACGCTCGAAATGGTCGAGGCGGACGGCATCTGGGTCGGCATCAATACCGGCCTGCCCAACCGGCTGACCGAGGAGGCGATCCGCGCCGGCATGATCCTCGATCTCGCCGATTACGCGGAGCTGCGCCGCGAGCAGAAATACGGGCAGAAATCCCGCATCGACATCCTGCTGGACGACCCGGCCCGCGGAAAAGCCTATGTCGAGGTCAAGAACGTCCACCTGATGCGCCAGCCGGGCCTTGCCGAGTTCCCCGACACCGTGACCGCCCGCGGGGCCCGCCACCTGGACGAAATGGCCGACATGGTGCGCGAAGGCCACCGCGCCGTCATGGTCTATCTGGTCCAGCGCGGCGATTGCGAGCGCCTGCGCCTCTGCCGCGACCTCGACCCCGCCTATTGGGCCGCTTTCGAGCGTGCGAGCGCCTGCGGGGTTGAAGCCGTCGCAATTCAGTGCCAAATCTCGCCGGAAGAAATCGCGCCCGCAAAACGCATTCCGCTCGTCGACTGAAGGGCGGAGCGATCCGGAGAAGCCCCATGGTCACCTATCTCGAAGCCGACACTGCGCCGATCAAGAACACCGGCCAGATCCACCTCTATGGCGCGGAGGGCTTCGAGGGCATGCGCAAGGCCTGCAAGCTGACCGCGACCGTACTCGACGAGCTGGTCGATGTCGTCAAGCCGGGCGTCACCACCAACGAGATCGACAAGCTCGTTTTCGAATTCGGCATGGATCACGGCGCGATCCCGGCGACGCTGAACTATCGCGGCTACACCAAGTCGTCCTGCACCTCGATCAACCATGTCGTCTGCCACGGCATTCCGAACGACAAGCCGCTGCGCGAGGGCGAAGTCGTCAATATCGACGTCACCTATGTGCTCGACGGCTGGCACGGCGATTCCTCGCGCATGTATCCCGTCGGCGAGATCAAGCGCGCCGCCGAGCGCCTGCTCGAAGTCACCCATGAATGCCTGATGCTCGGCATCGCGGCGGTGAAGCCCGGCGCGCGCATGGGCGCGATCGGCGAGGCCATCCAGAAACATGCCGAGGGCGAGCGCTGCTCGGTGGTGCGCGATTTCTGTGGCCACGGCGTCGGCCGGCTGTTCCACGACGCGCCGAACGTCCTCCACTATGGCCGCGCCGACGAGGGCATCGAGATACGCAAGGGCATGATCTTCACCATAGAGCCGATGATCAATCTCGGCCGTCCGCATGTGAAGGTGCTCTCCGACGGCTGGACGGCGGTCACCCGCGACCGCAGCCTCTCGGCGCAATATGAGCACACCGTCGGCGTCACCGACGATGGCTGCGAGATCTTCACACTGTCGCCCAAGGGCCTCGACCGCCCGGGTCTGCCGGGCTGAGCGCCTGAAGCGCCCGCGCCGCGCGACAGACTGATCCATCCGCAGCGGCCTCCCGCTGCGGCGCACAATGCCGGTAACCTGTCCGGGGCGTCCGCCCCGCTCTCCCTGCTGGAACGATTGCGATGACCGAAAACAGCCCGGACGCGCTGGACGCGCCGTCGCCGCGCCCCGTGCGGCAATGGGGCTTTCTGGTCGTGTTGTCGGCGCTGTTTGCCGCCGTCCTGAACTCGGTCGGCATCCCCGCCGCGCTTCTGCTTGGACCGATGATCGCCGCCGTCATCATCGCCTTTCGCGGCGGCCGGCTGTCGATCCCCGCCCCGGCCTTCGGGCTCGGCCAGGGGCTGATCGGCTGTATGGTCGCCATGTCCTTTCCGGCCTCCGTATCCGGCGAGGTCCTGGCCAAATGGCCTTTCCTGATCTTCGGTGTCGTGTCGGTGATCGCAGTCGCGGCGCTGCTCGGATGGGCGCTGACCCGCATCGGCATCCTGCCCGGCACCACGGTCGTCTGGGGGCTGAGCCCGGGCGCGGCAACCGCGATGGTGATCCTGTCGGACAGCTACGGGGCCGATTCCCGTCTTGTCGCCTTCATGCAATACACGCGCGTCATTTTGGTGACCGCGGCGGCGTCGCTGATCACCACGGCGATGGGCGGTGCGATCCCCCATGCGGTCAGCGCGCAGATCTGGTTTCCCTCCGTCGACTGGCTGGCGCTGGCCGGAACGCTCGCGCTGGCGGGCGGCGGTCCGTTGATCGCGAGAATGATCGGCGTTCCCTCCATCGGCCTCCTGCTGCCGATCTTCGGCGGCGTGCTCCTCGTCAATCTCGGATGGTTGCAGATCGAACTGCCGCACTGGCTGCTCGCCATCGCCTATACGCTGATCGGCTGGCGCATCGGCCTGCCCTTCAGCCGGCCGCTCGTCATGCACGCGCTGAAACTGCTGCCCGCCATCATCTTCAGCGCCCTGGCGCTCATGGCCGTCTGCGCCGGCCTTGCGGCGCTTTTCGTCGTCTTCGCCGGCATGGACCCTTTGACCGCCTATCTTGCGACCAGTCCCGGCGGAGCCGACACCGTCGCGATCATCTCGGCGTCGAGCGATGTCGACACGCCTTTCGTCATGGCCATGCAGATGAGCCGCTTCATCCTGATCCTGATCTTCGGCCCGCCGCTGGCGCGTTTCGTCGCCCAGCGCAGCGTCGCCGCCGGCAAGCGTCGGTTGGGCGATTGATCGCATAGCCTCTCGACCGTTCGCGCATCAGCCGCTAACTTCGCTCGCATAGAGGGGAAGAGATGGCGGACGAACCGGACGAGCGGCAGATTTTCGTGGGCGAGTTCGCGCGCCCGACCGATCTGCTTGCCGGAAAGCCGGCCAAGCCGGAAAAAGCCCCCTCGCCCCATGCCGGCCATCGCGACCGCTTGCGCGCCCGCTTCATGGATGCCGGCCCCGACGCGCTGGCCGATTACGAACTGCTCGAACTGCTGCTCTTCCGCTCCATTCCCCGCCGCGACACCAAGCCGCTCGCCAAGGCGCTGATCGCCCGGTTCGGCTCCTTCGGCGCGGTGCTCGGCGCCGAGCCGAAGCGGCTGATGGAGGTCCCCGGCGTCAAGGAGGCCGTCGCCTCCGACCTGAAGACCGTCGCCGCCGCCGCGCAGCGCATGCTCAAGGGCGAGATCGCGGCGCGCGAGGTTCTGTCCTCGTGGAATGCGGTGCTCGACTATTGCAAGGCCGCCATGGCCTACGAGACGCGCGAGCAGTTCCGCATCCTGTTCCTCGACAAGAAGAACACGCTGATCGCCGACGAGGTGCAGCAGACCGGCACGGTCGACCATACGCCGGTCTATCCGCGCGAGGTGATGCGCCGGGCGCTCGAACTGTCGTCGACCGCGATCATCCTGGTCCACAACCACCCCTCCGGCGACCCGACCCCGTCGCGCGCCGATATCGACATGACCAAGCAGATCGCCGAGATCGGCAAGACCCTGAACATCGCCGTCCACGACCATGTCATCATCGGCAAGAACGGGCATGTGAGTTTAAAGGGGCTGGGGTTGTTTTGAATTAAATGACGCTCGCGTCCACACTTTCTGGCTGCTCTCACCTGAGGTGTTGAATAACCGCTATGGCGACGGAAGAAGAAATGAATGCATACCTGGAAGCCGCTAGAACTGGACGAGGGGCGTATTTGATCGATAAGAATACCCTACTAGAACTTTATCACTTCGCAGCGGCACGCAATCTGCTTCTCGATGGTGTTGAGCCATACAAAATAGAAGACGGCCGTGAAAAAGCATATGTTCACCTCACTTTCACGCCCACAGAGATTTATAAATCTTATTCACATCTTTCGTGGGCCGACCGTATAGTGGCGGTGAAACACGACATAGATGACATGCTGAAAGAAGTAAGTCGTAGCGGTGGAGAGTTCCGGTTTACCGTGTGGGTCGACGATGAGGAAGGCTGGTAACCGGGCGTTGTTATTTGAAGTGAAACAGCAATTCGGACAGGCAACCGACGTGCATCCCGGCCTAAAGCGTAGGGCGGTTGGATAAAAGGTGGAGGCCGGCGGGAAGCGGCAAAAAACAACATCTCGCGATTTCAGAGACTTGAATGCGCGGTCGCCGGGAACATGATTGGGATTTATCCACCACCCCCGCCGTTCCCCATCCTTGCCCGCATGAGCCATGACGCGAACGACTGGTGGGACAGGACAATCGACCGCAACCGAACGGCGCTGCTGCGCATCGTCGCGGCGATGTTCTTCTCCCTACCGGGCCGGAAGTTCGGCGGGGTCGCCTTCTATCGCCGAGTATTAGCGTTCGTTTGGCGAGCCGGGTGCGGCTCGCGCTGCTCCGATCCGCTTTTCAAATATCGAATCTTCGCGAGGCGGGCCTCGGTAGGCATCGGAGACCACATGATGTGGTCGAGTATCCGGAGTGCTTCTTCATCCTCGCAGTTTCGCGCGATTTCCAGGAGCTCGACATCGACCACGAGCTTCGGCCGTGCCGCCAATCCCGCTCCGAAGCGTCGAACGACCGGGGCCGGGTGCTCGATGAACTCCCGCAGTTTCCCTTCGTCGATAGCTGACCAATCCGGGGAGAAATATCGCCCCGCACCGTTGCGAAGGAGGGAATAAATGTCTTCGAATGGCGTTCCCGGATATCGTTTCGCCGCCTCGGAAATCGCGTTCGCCAGCGAACGGCTTCCCGCCATGATCACGAACCTGATCGCGGCACGATGCAAGAAAGGATCCGGGTCATCGAATGCGAGCATGATCCTCGACAAGGCATCAAGATCATCCGGTCCGACGCACTCGGTCATGGCAATGATGATGTCGGAGCGCCACTGCGCTCCCGGATGTTCGGCCAACGGGATGAGTTCATTGAGGACCGGCCGCATTTCGGAGCCGATCTCGTAAGCAAGATAGGCTGCCGTGGCGGTTACGCGTTCGTCGTCACTAGTGAGCATCGGGCGCAAGTTTTCGACTGGAAACCCATTGCGAATAGCGCGGATGAGATCCCAAAGCAGGTCGTAATCGCCGCCACCGGCGAGGACCCGCTCAATCATGTTTTCAGGAGACATATGAACGCCGCGCCGAAAACGCAGGCTTGCTGTTGGCAATGCCCGGAATCTACTGTCCGTACAGGTAGGGGTCAATTGCCGCGTTTCCCTCGGCCAGACATGTCAGGTCATTTTCAACGATGGGTCATCGGGACTACAGGATCGTTCGACGCATCGAGGCGGGGAATGCGTATCAGTTCTTTTGGTCCGACAGCTCATCCGCCCGCCGTGCCGGGGACGTGATGCCCGCAATACTCAACAAGGATATTCGCGGAGAAGTCTTTCGTGTCGAGGTAGTCTATTTACAGTCGGAACTGGAAGAGAACGGCCTTGATCTTTCGAATGCGGAGATGTTTTCCCGAGGCGACCTGTTCATTCAGGTCGGGGCGGACGTGCCTGTCAGCCTGATATTGGCGTTTGACAGGATGAACGAGAGGCCGGTCTCAAGCGTCAACGGAGAAGCATGGGTGCTGGTGACTGACAATGGTGCCGCGTGCGGCGTTGAAGTCGTTGTGCCGAGCTAGATGGAGACCGACAGCGGTCGTCATGCGCGGATTGGTCCGGGTATTTCGGCGTGAGGGACAAAACTCGCGCCAAACTTCCGAAATCCCGCCACTCCGCACCAATCTTATCCACCTTCCTCCAACCTCCCTTACCCTGACCGTGCCCTTTCATTGGAAGCCTGGGTGCGCACCGGCAAACAGGGGAAGGGTCGGCGCCTGCCGTGCGGAAAGAGGTTTCCGCATCGGGGACCAGCCCCGGAGGCAGGCCGGAGACGGTACGCGACGTGAGAGAGTTCGGCGGCTTGCCGCTTACTTTCTCGGAAACCGCCCCGCCAAGCGACCCCTCCGCAAGAGGGAGACAAAGGCCATGTGGCGGCCAGTCGGGACCTTGCGGGTCCCGGGCGTAGGGCGGCCGGAGCCGGAAGCAGCCGAAGGGGCGGTCGAAGGACCGCATATACAAATCAGACAGAGCGATCCTTCGACCGCCCGTCTTCCAATCTTGCGTGCTCACGGCAGTTCCCGCTGCGCGGGAACGCCTCCGCATGGGCCTCGCAAAGGCTCGGACGCGCGGTCGCGCTTTTAGGGGCCCGCCAGCGAAGGCGAAGCCTGAAGCTTACGGGCGGGACAGATGACTCGCTTCGCCCGGGTTCTTTGAAATCGCATAGATCGAGAAACAGGCGCGGAGCCTATGACGCACGCATTGCGCCTACAGCGCCCTGATCAGCCGATCCGCCGCGTCCATTTCGGACCAGCGCCGGGCGCGCCGGGTCTTCGCCTCGTCGTCCTCGCCCCATTGGGCGATGTTCCAGTCCTCGTCCACATGCGCCGCTTCCCAGGCCTGCTCGGCCGTGAGCTCGCCCTTCCAGACGGCGATCGTCAGCAGGGCCGATCCCGTCAGCGTCGTCATCGAATGAAGCGCCGCGAGCACAACCGGGTCGGTGATCGTCTTCAGATGGATGCCGAGCGCGGCGATCGCCTCGCGCGGCTGCGCCACATGGATGACGCCCTCGGCGAGGTTGAACCGCGCGCCGGCCAGGCTTTCCGCCCAGTCGACGACCGGATCCCAGAGTTCGCGCTGCCGCTCCGTCAATCCTTCGGGCCCGTCGGCGCGGTAGAAGAGAAGATCGGTGCCGCAATAGCGCAGGACGTCTTCGAGAACCGCCTGCATGTCGCTCGCCACGCCGTCGATTGCGGTGTTGGCCAGCCGGTAGCAGGGCATGGTGTTCGGATCGATCTCCTCGCCCTGCCGGTCGAATTCGGCGGCGACGAGACCGGCCGCATCGGCCGTCGCAAACGCCAGCGTGTTCTTGCCCGGCGTCTTCACCGCGCGCCCGTCCAGCAGCACGTGATGCGCGCCATCGCGCTCGCCCGTCTCGACCTGTTTGTAGAAGCGCTTCGGCAGCGATGCGCGCATGCTCGCCTGGGCGCTGACCATCGGGTCGCGCGGCTCGTCGGCCTTCGGATCGGATAATGAGAGAATGTCGCGCACGAGAAAGTCCATCCGGCTCGTTTCAATCGGGCCGGATAGACCATGTCATTTTGGCCAATGCAAGACGTCAGGCCTTGTTGGCGAGCTTCAGATTGCCTTCGATGACGACATTGTCCGGCGCCAGCGCGTGAGCATTCGACAGAACCTTGCGGGCCTGCTTCATGTCGCCGCGCAGAATATAGGAATAGCCTTGGTTGTTCAGGATCGAGGCCTTGGCGCCTTCCAGCTTCAGGAGCTGCGCATAGGCGCGGTCGGCGAGATCGAACCGTCCGAGCTGGTCATACGAGGCCGCGAGACCCAGCCAGGCCGTGCCATTGTCGGGCGTCGCCTCGACGGCGGCGCGGAAATTCTTCTCGGCAAGGCCGTAATTCCCGGCCGCGAACTGCTTCTTGCCGGTATCGATCTTGCGATCCGCGAGACTTCCCTGCCCATTTGCCTGGAAAGCCGAAGTCATCGTGGTGTCGATAGAGCCGGTCTGGCAACCGCCGAGCGCACCGGCCAGAAGCCCGATGGCGATAAGGCGAACGATCCGAACCTTCATGACGCTGTCCCCATGTCCCCGCCCGGTTTTCCGGGTCTGTTGACTTCACGGTATCCGAAACCGGTAAAGATGCGGTCGTCAAACGCGGCTAAGATTCGGCAAAGCGGCACGGTTAAGCAAGGCTCAACGCGAAGCCTAAGTGTTGAACCGCACGATGATCGGAATGATCGCGATCATCACGACCACCGGCAGGATGCAGACCGTGACCGGGATGGACATCTTGGCCGGCAGCGCATGCGCCTTCTCCTCGGCGGCGGACATGCGCTTGTGGCGCATCTCGTCGGAGAACACCTTGAGCGCGCCGGAAAGGCTGGTGCCCAGTTCCTTCGATTGCTGCAAAAGCGTCGCGAAGGCGCGCACCTCGTCCACGCCGAGCCGGTCGGCCAGCGCCTTCAGCGCCTCGTTGATCGAGCGCCCTGCCCTGAGTTCCAGCGACACCAGCACGAGGTTCTGGCTGAGCAGCGGATAGGTCAGGCGGATTTCCTTCGAGACCCGCTCGATCGACGCTTCCAGGCTCATGCCGGCATCCGCGCAGACGATCATCAGGTCCATGAAGTCCGGGAAACCGTTGCGATATTCGGTGACGCGCTGACTGACCTTCTGCCTGAGCATGAAGGCCGGCAGGAAATAGCCGCCCACCGAGAGCCCGGCAAGGATGGTGATGCCGCGCTGCGACAGCGGCGCCACATGCATCGCGAAAAGGAGAATGACGGCAAGGACAAGGCCCGCGCCCATCGCGCCGAACCGGACCAGGAAGAACTTGCCCACCGCGTCCGGATCGAGATAGCCGGCCCGCATCAGCGTCTGGCGCAGCCGGACGACATTGTCCGGATCGGCCGAGGCGTAGAACTCCGCCGCGCGCCTTGCCGCCTTGTCGGCGATTTCCGCGTCACGCCGCCGCTTGTCCACCTCGACAGGCGCGCCGGCCTCATTCGCGTCCTCGCCGAAGCTGACATGCAGCCGGTCGCGCACGCGGCTATGCTGCTTGCGGTCCTGGGTCAGCGCAAAGGCCAGCCCGCCAAGACCGAGTACGATGATAAACACGCCGGCGGGAAGGATGATGGATGAAAGGTCCATTGCTCTCGCCGCCTCAGAACTTGAAGGAAGCCATCTTGAACATGATGGCGTTGCCCAGAACGAGCCACAGGAAGGAAGCGCCGACGAGATACCAGGTCAGCGTCTCGCTGACGACATCGCCGTAATAGTTCGGCATCAGCACCATGACGGCGGCGACCAGCAGCACCGGGACGGCGGTCAGGATATAGGCCGACATGCGCCCCTCCACGGAAATCGCCTTGACCTTGCGGCGCAGCTTGCCGCGCTCGCGGATGACGCCCGAAAGGCCTTCGAGGATCTCGCGCAGATTGCCGCCGGTGGTCGACTGGATGGAAACCGCGGTGACGAAAAGCGGCAGGTCTTCGTGCCCGACCCTCTCATAAAGATTGCGCAGCGCGCTCACCATGTCGGAACCGTAGGTGACCTCGTCGGAGACGATGCCGAACTCGGTGCCAATCGGATCCGGCATCTCGCGCGAGACCATCGAGACCGCGACCGGAACCGGATGACCCGCTTTGAGGCCACGCGTGATCAGGTCGAGCGCTTCAGGCAATTGCGTGCCGAAACGCCTGTGCCTCTTCTTGCGCAGCCATTTCAGGAGCAGGAACGGCAAGGCCGGGATCAGCGCGGCGCCGAGCATCAGTCCGAATTTCAGCTCGTGGACATAAAGCCCGCCGCCGATGCCGATCGACAACGCAATCAATGTCGTAACCGTCAGGAAGGTCGTCAGCGGCATCACCATGCCCGACTGCATCCGCAGTTCGCGCAGCGCGGCGATCGGCGAGAACCCGCCCTGCCCGTCGAGCCCGCGTTCCTTGCGCAACTGCACCAGAACTTCCTTCTGGTTGACGTTGCGCTCCTTCAGCCGCATGCGCCGGTTGATCGCCTTTCGGGTCTCAGCGCCGGAGGAAAACAGCATGTAGCCGGCCTCGGCGAGCATGATGCCCGCTCCGGCCGCGAAGGCATAGACGATGTAGATGGTGACGTCGTCGAATTCCATCATCCGGCCTGCTTGTTGGACGGATCGAAATAGTCGCCCGGGAACTCGACGCCCATGGCGAGCAGCTCTTCCAGGAAGCGCGGCCGGATGCCTGTCGCCTCGAAATGGCCGATGATATTGCCCTCTGCGTCCATGCCGGTGCGCCGGAAGGCGAAGATTTCCTGCATCTGGATGACATCGCCTTCCATGCCGGTGACTTCGGCGACGCTGGTGACCTTGCGCTTGCCGTCCGAGAGGCGCGTCAGCTGAACGATCAAGCCGATGGCGCTGGAAATCTGGCTGCGGATCGAGGCGACCGTCATCGGCATGCCGGTCATGCCGAGCATCTGTTCGAGGCGCGAGATCGCGTCGCGCGGCGTATTGGCGTGGATGGTCGCCATCGAGCCTTCGTGACCGGTATTCATGGCCTGAAGCATGTCGAACGCTTCCTCGCCGCGGCACTCGCCGAGGATGACGCGATCTGGGCGCATGCGCAGCGCGTTCTTGACGAGATCGCGCTGGCGTACTTCGCCGATCCCTTCGGAGTTGGCGGGCCGTGTTTCCATGCGCGCCACATGCGGCTGCTGAAGCTGCAGTTCCGCCGCATCCTCGATGGTGATCAGACGCTCGTCCTCCGAGATGAAGGCCGAGAGCGCGTTCAGCATGGTCGTCTTGCCGGTACCCGTACCGCCCGAGATGATGGTGGTGATCCGCGCGAAGACCGCCGCAGCCAGCACCTCGGCCATCGGCTGGGTCAGCGCGCCGAACTCGACCAGCTTGTGCAGGCCGAGCTTGTTCTTGGAGAATTTTCGGATCGAGACCAGCGGCCCATCAACGCCGATCGGGCGGATGGCGGCATTGAAGCGCGATCCGTCCAGCATGCGCGCGTCGCACATGGGCTGGGATTCGTCGATGCGGCGGCCAACAGCGGCGACGATCTTGTTGATCACGCGCAGCAGATGGGCCTCGTCCTTGAACGGGATCTTTTCCTGGACGAGCTTGCCGCCGCGTTCCACGAAGCAATTCTCATGGCCGTTGATCAGGATGTCGCTGACCGTCGGGTCCTTCAGCAGCGGTTCCAGCGGCCCGAGCCCGACCATCTCGTCGACCAGGTCGTCGATGAGCGACTCGACCTCGGCGACGTTGAGGGCGAGCCTTTCGTTGCGGACATATTCGGTAACGAAGGTCTGGACCTCCTGACGCATGCGATCCGGCGGCAGCGCCTCCAGTGCGACGAGGTTGATTTCCTCGATCAGCTTGCGGTGCAGCTTGACGCGCGCATCGAGCGTGCGCTCCTGCGATTTTGGCGCGGCGCGCCCCTGCACCGGCTTCGAAGACCGCTTGTTGGGAATGACAATCGGCTTTTCTTCATAGACCGGCGGCGGAGCCGACTTGGGAGAAGCCTCGCGCGTGGAAAGCTGCGTGAACCTGCTTGTCATTATCGCACCGATACCCTGTTTATTGGCGCTTCCGGTCTGTCGCCGGATTGCGCGGTCGCCGACTTAGCCGGCCTTTTTCAACAACCCTTTGCCAAAGCCCAGGAAGCCGCGCTTGCCGCCCACCTCGAGCTGTACCTCCTCGGGCAGGATGATCCGCTTCAGATCGCGGATCACATTGGCGTTCGGGTCGACCTCATGCAGCGGCACGCCACGGTCGACGGCTTCGCGAACCAGCTTGTAATTGTTGGAAATTCCGCCGGCAAAGCGGTCGCCGAGCAATTCCTCGACGTCTGTCGACTTCACCCCGCCTTCGAGGCCCTTCGGCGTGTAGCGGTTGATGATCACCCGCGATTTCACTTCCTTGCCGACTTCGGTCTCGATGGCGTTGATCAGGCGCTGCGTGTGGCGAAGGCACGGAACCGTCATTTCCGCCGTGATGTAAACATGGTTGGAACCGCGCAGAACGGTCTCCGTCCAGGGAAACCAGATACGCGGCAGGTCGATGACCACATTGTCGAAATAGGCCGAGACCAGATCGAGCACTTTCACAACGACGTCTGTATCGAAGGAGCGCATTTCCGTCGGCATGTTCGGAGCCGCGAGCACGGCAAGCCCCGAGGGATGCTTCGACAGGAGCGCATCGAGAAGCTGGCGGTCCAGGCGCTCGACCTGGTTCTCCACCTCGGTGATGTCGAAGCGCGGCTCCAAATCCAGATATTCCGCGCAGGATCCGTTCTGGAAGTTCAGGTCGACCACGCAGGTCGAGGCCGCGCGGGTCGCCGAACGATGCAGCAGGAACGCGGTCTGCAGCGCCAGCGTCGTGTTGCCCACACCCCCGGCCGCCGGCATGAAGGCGCTGATATAGGCTTCGCCCGTATCGCTCTTGTCGACGCCCTTCAGCGCACGAATACAAGAGCGGACGAGATCGGCGGTCGTGACCGGTTTGACCAGGAAGTCGGCGACATGCAGCTGGACGATGATGCGCACCATCGCGGGATCGAGGCCGCGGCTGACCACGATGACCGGCACCCGGTCCGTCAGCCTGCGGGTCACGCGCTGCAGCGCCTCGAGGCGTTCCAGATTGGCCTCGTCTATATCGATGATGACGGCGCCGGCTTCCGCATCCTGGATTTCGCCATGCAGCTCGGTCACCGCCTTTTCGATCGTGACCAGATTGATCGCGTCGGAAACCGAAAACGCAGTGCGGGTCGTCGCAAGGAATTCCTTGTCGGTCGATACCAGCACGATCCGGTTGCTGTGTTCCTTGTCTTCAGCCATTTATCACGTCACTACAATAAGTTGTCAGGCCAAGCGGATTTGTTTCTAGAGCACCGGCTGCACAGTGGCGTCAGTCGCCGCCGCTGCTGTGCCGCTGCTTTCGCGTTCGGCCGGAACGACAAGATCCGTGTCCTGCACGCCGGGCGGCCACGGGTCGATGATCTGAAGCGCGCTGTTATGTGCCACGGCGTTTCCGGCGCCCAGCGTCACGCCCTCATTGACGGTCTCTTGCGGGCCAACGCAGCCGGCGACGGAAATTGCAGCGAAGGCCAATGCGATGCGTGTTGTCGTCTTGCGCATATCGGACCTCCTATCCGCCAATATCGAGGGTCAGGATGTGGCCCGATGTCTGTGGCACGAGTGTTGGCGCCCCTGCCCCGGTCGCTGATGTGCGCACTTCATCCAGCCCGAGCACGGCGAATTCCTGATCGGTCGCCGGGCGCGTTCCGTCGAGCGGCGTCGCCATCGGTGTGCCGGGCTGCACCGGCCGTACCAGATGCGGCGTCACGATCATGACGAGGTCGGTTTCCTTGCGCTGGAATTCCTTGCTCGCGAACAGTGCGCCGATAACGGGCAGCTTGCGCGTACCCGGCAGGTTGCTGCCTTTGTTATCGTTATCGGCCTGGTAGAGACCGGCCATCATGAAGCTCTGGCCGCTCTTCAGATCGACGGATGTCTTGGCCCGGCGCACCGAGAGGATCGGGAAGCCGGTCGACGAGACTTCGTCGATGCTGGAGACTTCCGGCTCGATCTCCAGCGAGATCAGCCCGTCTTTCAGCACGGTCGGCGTGAATTCGAGGCCGACGCCGAATTTCTTGTATTCGATCGAGACTTCGCCGTCCTTGCCGGTGACCGCGATCGGAAACTCGCCGCCTGCGAGAAAGCTGGCCGTTTCGCCGGACCGTGCCACGAGGTTCGGTTCGGCGAGACGCCGCGCCACGCCGCGGTCTTCCATCGCCTTGATCGCGACGTCGACATTCAGGCCACCGCTAACCAGCGTACCCATGAAATTTCCAACGGATGCATAGCCAATTGTGGCGAGATCCGAATTCCGGGTTTCCGAATTGTAGCTAAGCTCGTTGATCTTGACGCCCAGTTCCTGGCCGGCATTGCGGTTGATCTCGACAAAGCGGACATTGAGCTGCACCTGCTGCGAAGAGGTAACGTTGACGGAATTGATGATTTCGTCCTCGTTTCCGGCGAATTTACCGGCAATCTTCTTGGCGCGATCGGCGGAAACCTGATCCGGTGCGGAGCCCGACAGGACGACCTGTCCGTTCGTCGTCGTGACCTTGATATTGGCGTCCGGCACGTTCTCGCGGATCGCGGTCTTCAGGCGCGTCGTATCGACGGAAACCTCGACGTCGACGGAGCCGATCAGGTTCTTCTGCTCGTCGAACAGCGCAATTCCCGTCGTACCGGCATTCATGCCGAGCACGTAGAAGGACCGGTTGGTCAGCGGCTGCACATTGGCGATCTCGGGATCGCCCACGACGATCTCGTAGAAGGAATTGTGAGTGCGGATCGTCTTCGGCTTGCCCTTTTCGACCGTGATCAGACTGGTGCGTCCCGTCGAAATCGTCAGCACATCCTGCGCCTGCACTTCGGCTATGGGTATGGCGGAGAACGCCAGCGCCGCCATGAGGCCGGCGAGAATTGTGTTTCTGCCGCGAGGTTTCATCGGTTCACTCCTTCGTCGCGGACATCATAGGTTTCCACCTCGGTCCGGCGGCGCACGGTCACCTTTGCCGTGGTCGACGTGTTTGCCAGGATCGGCTGGATCTCCGTGAATGACGACGTCATTTCCTGGTCGATGCCGTGATCGGGCATTTTGAATTCGTCGGTGGCGATATCGCCGGCGCGCCGCAGCTGCAGCGACAGACTGCCCGCGGATTGCGCCGCGGCGAGCGATTTCGCGCCGGCCGAATCCACTTCCATGGTCACGGCGCGGACGATGACCGGATCGGACTGGCGTTCGTCGGCGATCTGGTCGATCGACAGAACCTTGACATTGGCGAGAACGATCGTGGTTGCCACGAAACTGTCGGTCTCGCCGGTGAAGGTCCGGTCGCCAGCCGGCGAAATCTCGATCGGCGCGACATCCTCGGCGTTTTCGCCATCCTTCTTGATCGTGAAGGTCCGCGTCAGCGCCACATCGACGCGGTCGCCGGGCACGATGAAGCCGGCAACGCCGGTGATGTCGTCGACGCGGATCGTTACCGCGCGCATGCCATCCTCGATGCGCCGCGACAGCGTTGCTCGGTCGTTCGGGTCGGTCACCTTTGAAACCAGGATCGGCTCATTGGCGTCGATGGCGGAAAGAGCGATGCGTTCGCCGCCGCCCAGAAATTCCTCGATATGGGAGAACGCGCCCGACGGCAGGTCATCCTTGGGCCAGGGAAGTTCCTTCAGCATGCCGGCATCGATAACCGTGCCGTAGCGCATCGGTTCCGCGGCCGCGACTATGGTCGAGAAATCGACAGCCGGAGTGGCGGTGTTCGGAACCTCGACCGTCTCGACGACCGTCTGAACGTTGTTTTTAAGCCAGTAATCGGCGGCGATAATCGACAGGCCGCCGAAAACAATGGCGATTCCGCCCATGGTCAGGAATTTCTTGTTCACTGTTGCCCAGCCTCAGTCCGCATAGCGGATGCCCGTTTTCCCCGTTTTTATTGGGCAAAGATGACCCGGAACCGTGAACAATGATGTAACGGGGCTGGTCAAACTGTCGGGTTTGGCTGATGTGGTTAAATCGCCGTAAACGCGCACTATGTCATGGCTGACCTGTTCGCGTTTGGCCCAAGCGCATGCATTATTGACGAGTGATTCGGTCTCCGGACCACGACGACTGACGGATGGCAATGGACGACAACAGCAGCGATCTCTTCTCCGCTATTGACGATACGTCAAAAAACGCGCGCGGCACCGCAAATGCCAAGGATATCCCTGCGCCCCGCCAGAAGGCGGCGGCGAGCAAGGCTGCGCCCGAGAAGTCGGGAGAATATGATGCGTCGGCCATCGAGATCCTCGAAGGCCTGGAGCCGGTGCGCCGTCGGCCCGGCATGTATATCGGCGGCACGGACGACAAGGCGCTGCACCATCTCTTCGCCGAGGTGATCGACAACTCCATGGACGAGGCCGTCGCCGGCCACGCGACCTTCATCGACGTATCGCTCGATGCGGAAGGCTACATCACGGTCACCGACAATGGCCGTGGTATCCCGGTCGATCCGCACCCGAAGCACAAGGACAAGTCGGCGCTGGAAGTCATCATGACGACGCTGCATGCCGGCGGCAAATTCGACTCCAAGGTCTACGAGACCTCCGGCGGCCTGCACGGCGTCGGCGTCTCGGTGGTCAACGCGCTGTCTGATGATCTCGAAGTCGAGGTAGCCCGCAACCGCAAGCTCTATCGCCAGCGCTTTTCGCGCGGCCATCCGATCAGCGGGCTGGAGGAGCTCGGCGAGGTCGCCAATCGGCGCGGCACCAGAACGCGCTTCCATCCCGATCCGGACATTTTCGGCAAGAGCGCCAAATTCGAGCCGGCGCGGCTCTACAAGATGGCGCGCTCGAAGGCCTATCTGTTTGGCGGCGTCGAGATCCGCTGGTCCTGCGACCCGGACCTGCTGGGCGAAAAGGACCAGACGCCGCCCAAAGCCGTGTTCCATTTTCCTGGCGGCCTGAAGGACTATCTCGAAGCGAGCCTCGGCCCCGAGCAGCGCGTCACCGCGAATATCTTCGCCGGCAAGAGCGAACGCCCGGGCGGCCACGGCTCGGTCGAATGGGCCATCACCTGGCATGGCGGCGACGGCTTCGTGAACTCCTACTGCAACACGATCCCGACGCCGGAGGGCGGCACCCATGAAGCGGGCCTGCGCACGGTCATGACGCGCGGCCTGAAGGCCTATGCCGAACTGGTCGGCAACAAGCGCGGCGCGGTGATTACCACCGACGACGTGATGATCTCGGCCGCCGCGATGCTGTCCGTCTTCGTGCGCGAACCGGAATTCGTCGGCCAGACCAAGGACCGGCTGGCAACGACCGAGGCCCAGCGTATCGTCGAACAGGCCTTGCGCGACGCCTTTGACCACTGGCTCACCGCCTCGCCGCAGGAAGCCAACGCCCTGCTCGACTGGGTTGTCGACCGCGCCGACGAGCGGCTGAAGCGCCGGCAGGAAAAGGAAGTCAACCGCAAGACCGCGGTGCGCAAGCTGCGCCTGCCCGGCAAGCTCGCCGATTGCAGCCAGAACTCGGCTGCGGGCGCAGAGATCTTCATTGTCGAGGGCGACTCGGCCGGCGGCTCGGCCAAGCAGGCGCGCGACCGCAAGGTCCAGGCGATCCTGCCTCTGCGCGGCAAGATCCTCAACGTCGCCTCCGCCGGCCGCGACAAGCTGATGGCCAATCAGCAGATAGCCGACCTGATCCAGGCGCTCGGCTGCGGCACGCGCTCGAAATACCGCGACAGCGACCTGCGATACGAGCGGGTCATCATCATGACTGACGCCGATGTCGACGGCGCCCATATCGCCTCGCTACTGATCACCTTCTTCTATCAGGAGATGCCGGAACTGATCCGCAACGGGCATCTCTTCCTCGCCGTGCCGCCGCTCTACAAGCTCACGCAGGGCGGCAAGACGCTCTATGCCCTCGACGACGCCCATCGCAAGGAACTTGTCGAGACGGAATTCACGGGGCGCGGCAAGATCGAGGTCAGCCGCTTCAAGGGTCTCGGCGAGATGTCAGCGAACCAGCTGAAGGAAACGACAATGGATCCGCGCATGCGCGCATTGCTGCGCGTGGAAATCCTGGACGATCAGGCCGAGGCCACGAAGACGGCCGTTGACGACCTGATGGGCACCAAGGCGGAAACCCGCTTCCGCTTCATCCAGGAAAACGCGGCTTTCGCCAAGGATCTGGATATCTAGGCTGCCGCGAGGTCCATTGCGTGCTTGCGGGCGTTCTGCCTGATCATGTCGAGATAGATCGACCGCAGCAGCGCGAGGATATCGTCATTATCGTGGCTGGGCCGGGGACCCGTCTCGGCCTCGAATTCCTCCATCACCATGCGGGTAACCTCCTGCGCACCGATTTTCAGGCGACCGTTGGCGACGTCGCGCCAGACGCGGATGGCCGAGGAGAACAGGGCATGCACGGTTCGCGCGAGGCCTGCCGCATCGAACAGGGCGCGTAACTGGTTCTCGCGTTCGCTCACCAGAATGGCGGTCACGCGCGCATAGGACTGGTCCGACAGGTCGGAGAGAACCCGCGCGACGAAGTCGATCTTGCCCGAACAGACTGCCCGTATCAGCAGCCGCGTCGTCAGCGCGCCGGTTTCGCGCAGTTCGCCGATCAACTCATGAACGCCGTCATCGACCCGGCCTGACGCCAGCAGGACAAGCGCATTGGCGGCGGCGTCCCCGCTGACGCGCCGCGCGCCGGCCTCACCGAGGATCCGCGTGACGAAAGGCGCGGCGGAAAAAGCCTGCTTCGATGCCTCCAGCAGCCTGAACCGGTGCACCGGCGAGAGGTCCGGATCGTTCAGCAACGCGCCGCGGACGGCCGCATCGCCGACATGCTTGTCGATGATTGTCTCCCGCACCGCATCGTCGACCCTCGCATTGGCATTGGCGAGAAGCGTGGCGACGGCGCCCGAGTGGCCGTGTACGGCGATCGCCATGGCAAGGCCCGCGGAGACTTCCGGGCGGTTGGCGATCAGCGTCTGCAAGCGAGGTTCGGCGATCTCGACGCGGGCGATCAGGTCGCCGTCGCGCAGCAAGGGAGACCGCGCAATCACGAGGCTCGCGATTTCATACTGGTCGCCGGCCAGCGCGGCCACGATCTGCGGCGGCGCAAAACGGCTCGACGCGACCGCTTCCGCCAGCGCAAGGCGCACTTTCGGCGACGGGTCGTCGAGCAGGAGCGTCATCGCCGCATCGGCTCCGCAGCGTTCGTCAAATCCCATGTCGGAGGTCAGATAGGCCCGCGCCAGCGCCGAGGCGGCCGTAGCCCGCTTCGACACGTCGGCCGACTGGCTCCATTTCAGGAAATGCTGAACGATCATCGCGCGTTACTCCCGGACTCGGCTTGTCGGGACTCACGCTATTGGGAAATGGTTTACTTTCCGTTCACCATGTTTGTTAGGGCATCATCCCTCGCCCGGCCGGGGCAATTCAACGATCGGCGGAGATAGCCCCAGATCGCGATAGCCGAGACGGGTGACCGGCCTTGCCTTGTTCAGATCGAAACGGCCATCCGTGAGCATCGCATCGTCGATATGCACGCCGACGACCTCGCCGATGACGAGCCAGTTGCCCACCGGCTTTCGGTTGCGATCCTTCAGTTCCAGGATGTCCGTGACGACGCATTCGAGCGCTGCCGGCGCAGCGGCGACGCGCGGCGCCTTGACGATCCGGCATTCCGCCTCCTCGAGTCCCGCCTTGGCGAACTCCGAAATGCTGCGCTCATAGGCAAAGGAGGTCTGGTTCATTGCCTTGTAGAGCGCCTCGCCGACAAAATTGCAGACGAACTCGCCGGTCGTCTCCGCGATGTCGACGCTGTCCTTACGCCCTGAGGACGAGAACATCACCATGGGCGGCGTATCGGCAATCGCGTTGTAGAAAGAATAGGGCGCCAGATTGGGCGTCCCGTCCGGCGCGCGGGTCGAGATCCAGCCGATCGGGCGCGGCGCGACGATGGCCTTGAACGGATTGTAAGGCAAACCATGGCCATTCGCTGGCTCGTAGAACATCGCCCTACCCCTGATACTCGCCGGAATATTCCGAAATCAGCGAATCGATATCGGGACGCGGGCGTTCCACGATCTCGCGGTCGCAACTGCCGATATGTACGATGCCGGCCATGCGCTCTTCCGGAGAAAGGCCGAGGATCGCCTTGCCTTTCTCGTCGTCGCTGTACCAGCCCGTGACCCAGTTGGCTTTGTATCCGAAGGCGTTCGCGGCATGGACGAGGTTCATCGCCACCGCGCCGGCAGACAGGAATTGTTCCCAGGCCGGGATCTTGTCGCTTTCCTTGATCGCGGAGACCACGCCGATGGCGACCGGCGCACGGCGGAGACGGTTGCGCTCGCGTTCAAGCTGGTCTTCGGGCATCGGACCGTTGATCTCCTGCGCGCGTATCGCCAGCTTCTCGCCGATCGTGCGGCCTGCCTCGTCGCGGTAGACGATGAAGCGCCACGGCTCCAGCCGGCCATGATCCGGCGAGCGCGCCGCGATCTCGAGCATGTCGCGCAACTCGCTTGCGCTCGGACCCGGCTCGGACATCATCGTCAGCGGCAGCGACTTGCGGGATCTCAAATAGTCTATAACGGCATTGGTCTTGGTCATGAAAAAGCTCGATTTTCCTTTTCTGGTCGCACACCGATATGGTGCAGGAGGCTTGAATTTGCCAGCGCCATGGGGTTCATCTCCGGGGAGAAACAGACAGTCTAGAGATGCGCTCCAATTATTGCCTCCTGAAATATCTGACCATTGCCCTGACCGCGGGGATCTCCGCTGGAGCGCAGGCGCAGGATGAGCCGTTTTCCGGCGACCTTAAACTGCCCGGCATCGTCAATTATGCGCCGGCCAGGCTGGAAAACGGCGCGAACTCGCAGATGTCCGGCGTCGACCTCTTTCTCGATGCGCTGCTGACCGAGGAATCCAACGTCATCAAGACCGGCCTGATCTGGCGTATCTTCGGTTCGGAACCGGGCCCGGATGGCAAGCTGCCGCTGCTCGCTTCGGCCGAGGGCGGGTCGACGCGACTCCAGCTTCCGGCCGGCAGCTATCTGGTTCACGCCGCTTTCGGCCGCGCCGGGGCGACGACGCGCATCAAGCTGGGCGACCAGTCGCGTCACGAGACGATGGTGCTGAATGCCGGCGGACTGCGCCTCGAAGGCGTCCTGCCGGACGGCATCCCGATGCGAGACCAGAAACTGCGCTTCAACATCTACGAGGACGGCGAGAACGACGAGGGCGAGCGGCAGCTGATCCTTCCCAATGTCCGTCCCGGCCGCACTGTCCGCCTGAATGCCGGCACCTACCACATTGTCTCGAACTATGGCGACGTGAACGCGACCATCCGCGCCGACATCCAGGTCGAAGCGGGCAAGACCACGACGGCGAAGGTCGAACATCGCGCGGCGCAGGTGACGCTCAACCTCGTCCGCGGCAAGAACGGCTTTCCGCTCGCCGATACCGCTTGGTCGGTTCTCGGCGCTTCGGGCGACATCATCGCGGAAAATGTTGGCGCCTTCCCGACCATGATCCTGGCGGCCGGCGACTACACGGTGATCGCCAAGAACAAGAACCGCGTCTACCAGCGCGACATCTCGATCCGACCCGGCCGCGACATTGTGGTGAAGGTCGATACCGAAACCGCAGAACAGATCACTCAGTAGCGTTCCGAGATCGTCGCCCCGGACGGGCGGCGCGGGCGCTGCGACGGGTCGAGCGAAAAGACTGCCCCCTGCACCGTATCGAGCAGCTGTTTGCGATCGCCGATCTTCGACAGGTCTTCCCATGCCATCGTCTTGCCGACCCACGCCCTGATCTGCTTGCCATAGAGGCGCTGGAACTCCCGGATCAGCAGCGATGTGCGCAGCGTCAGGGAGAACTGGCTGACCAGGTGAAAAAGGCGGCCGTTCTGGCCGTCGAAATAGACGGGAATCACCGAGGCATTCGCAGCCTGTATCAGGCGCGCGGTGAACATTTTCCAGGGCAGATCCTCGGCCCGTCCGAGCCCCTTTCGGGCCGTCGCCACGCCGCCCGCCGGAAAGATCACGATCGTGACGCCTTCCTTCAGCAGCCGCACAGCCTCCTTGCGCGTCTCCAGATTGAGCGCGACGGCCTCCTTCGTTTCCTCGAACGAAATCGGCAGCGAATAGGGCCGTATTTCGGGGACTTTCAGGAGATCGTTGTTGATGATCACGCGGAACGGCCGGCCGAGTTGCTCGGCCAGCGACAGGAAGGCGATGCCGTCGCCAATGCCGTAAGGATGGTTGGCGACCATGACAATCGGCGTTGCGGGAATGTCCCTTGGCGGCCACTGCCCATCGGCCTGCAGGCGCACCTCGATGAGGTTCAGCATTTCGGTGAAAACGCTGTCGCTCTTGCCGAATATCTCATGGCGCCAATAGTCGTAGAGGTCGGCAAGGCGCTCCCGCCCCGACATGTTCTCGATCGTTCGGATCATCCACCGCTTGAAGGGCGGATCGCCCGGACGCGCATAGGATAGTTCTGTGAAACGGACCGTTCTCGTCGTCATCCGCCAATCATCTCCGCCCGTGCCCGATTTTACTTGGCCGTGCCGTCGAAGTCGAGTTGCAAGAAAAAACCGGCGGCTTCCGCCACCGGTTTCGCGTATTTTGTCACGTGTCTGTCACATGCCCAGCTTGCGCTTGATGTCGGGCGGCGTCGCCTCCGCGACGAGCGACTGCGTGATCTCCTCGACCGACTTCGATTCCTGATCCCTGGAGCCGAGCCGGCGTACATTGACCGTGCCCTCCTCCGCCTCGCGGCGTCCGACGACAAGAATGACCGGCACCTTGGCTACGCTGTGCTCACGCACCTTGTAGTTGATCTTCTCGTTGCGAAGATCGGTCTCGACCTGCAGTCCGGCGGCCTTCAGCTTCTTCGCCACCTCGCTCGCATAGCCATCCGCTTCCTGCGTGATCGTCGCGACGACGACCTGCACCGGCGCGAACCAGAGCGGGAAATGGCCGGCGTGGCTTTCGATCAGGATGCCGAGGAAGCGTTCCAGCGAGCCGACGATGGCGCGGTGCACCATGACCGGCTGCTTCTTCTCCGAATCGCTGTCGATATAGAAGGCGCCGAAGCGCTCCGGCAGGTTGAAGTCGACCTGCGTCGTGCCGCACTGCCATTCGCGGCCGATGGCGTCCCTCAGCGTGTATTCGAATTTCGGCCCGTAGAACGTACCCTCGCCTTCGTTGATACCCGTCTTGATCCGGCTGTCATCGCGCGCCATCTTTTCGAGCGACCGCTTCAGGATGTCCTCGGCGTGGTCCCAGGACTCATCGCTGCCGACGCGCTTTTCAGGCCGTGTCGCGAGCTTCACCAGCACTTCGTCGAAGCCGAAATCCTTGTAGACCGACATCATCAGGTCGTTGATCTTGAGGATCTCTGCCTCAAGCTGATCCTCGGTGCAGAACACATGCGCGTCGTCCTGCGTGAAGCCGCGCACGCGCATAAGCCCGTGCAGCGCGCCGGACGGCTCGTAGCGATGCACAGCTCCGAATTCGGCCAGCCGGATCGGCAGTTCGCGGTAGGATTTCAGCCCGTGCTTGAAGATCTGCACGTGGCCGGGACAATTCATCGGCTTCAGCGCGAAGACGCGGTTGTCCTCGGCCTCCTCGTCGGCGCAGGTGACAGCGAACATGTTCTCGCGATACCAGCCCCAGTGGCCGGAAGTCTTCCACAGCGCGTTGTCGAGCACCTGTGGCGCGTTCACCTCGTCATAATCGTCCTGGATGTTCCGGCGCATATAGGCGAGCAGGTTCTGGAACATGCGCCAGCCCTTGGCATGCCAGAAGACGACGCCCGGCCCCTCCTCCTGGAAGTGGAACAGGTCCATCTCGCGGCCGAGCCGGCGATGGTCGCGTTTCTCCGCCTCCTCCAGCATGTGAAGATACGCGTCGAGATCCTGCTGGTTCGCCCAGGCCGTGCCGTAGATGCGCGTCAGCATCGGATTGTTGGAATCGCCGCGCCAATAAGCCCCGGCCACCTTCATAAGCTTGAAGGCCGTGCCGATGCGTCCGGTCGAATCCATATGCGGACCGCGGCACAGATCGAACCAGTCGCCCTGCCTGTAGATGCGAAGGTCTTGGTCCTCGGGAATCGCGTCGACCAGTTCCACCTTGTAGGCCTCGCCCATGTCCGCGAAGGTGTCCCTCGCCTTGTCACGGCTCCAGATTTCCTTGGTGAACGGCGCGTTGCGCTGGATGATCTCGCGCATCTTCTTTTCGATCACCGGCAGATCGTCCGGCGTGAAGGGCCAGTCCTCGCGCGTGTCCGGATGGAAGCGCTTGAAGTCGTAGTAGAAACCGTTCTCGATCACGGGGCCGATGGTCACCTGCGTGCCGGGCCAGAGCTCCTGCACGGCTTCTGCCATCACATGGGCCGCGTCGTGGCGGATCAGTTCGAGCGCACGTGCGTCCTCGCGCGTCACGATCTCGATGGCACCGTCCGTGACCGGATCCGAAAGATCGCGCAATTGACCGTCGATCGCGATGGCGACGGCCTTCTTGGCGAGTGATTTGGAGATCGATTCCGCGACGTCGCGGCCGGTCGCACCGGCGTCGAACGCTTTCACGGAACCATCGGGAAATGTAAGGGAAACGGCCGCAGCCATGGTCAGGTCTCCTTTTCCAGTCCCGCCAACGAACGCGGGTGGTGAACAATGCGCGCGTCATAGGCAAAGCCCATGCGCAAGTAAAGCCGGGTCTGGCTTTCAGGTCGCGAAGGCCAAAAGCGCCGCGATACCGGCAGCGGCCAGCAGCCATACCGGCCAGAACCGGGCGGCTCTCGTCGGCGCGACAATTCCATTGCGCGCGCGATAGCGCGAAAAGCGCTTCCTCAGCGTCGCTGCGCGTTCATCGGGGTCGTAGGGCCGGTCCAGTTTCCACGGCGTCGACTTGTCTTGCATTGATCCTTCCTTCGAGCCTGTCCGCTTGAGATATAGGAAGCATCTCCCTGATTACACGCTCAAATCCGCGCAAGCCCGAGCTGTGACCAAGAGCACAGCGGGACGAAGGACGACGCATTAGGGGGACGGCTTCAATCGTCGGATCCCGGTCCAGGGGACGGACGCCAGACGGAAAAGGAAGAAACGCATGAAACGCCTTCTCGGCCTTGCCATGGCCGCCTTCGCTACAGCGCTCGCCTTTGCGGCCCCATCTCACGCCGAAGAAATCTATCTGCAATCGGCCCATTCCGGACGCTTCGTCGGGGAATCGGGCGGTTTGCTGGCCGCCAACGCGCGCGGCGCCTCCGGAGCCGTCAGGCTCGAAATCGTGCGGTTGCAGGCCAATCGCGTCGCGTTCCGAATTGCCGGCGGGAACAGCTATGTCCGCGCCGGTGTCGGGCAGCAGACCTATTTGCAGGCCGGAAGCCCGCATATCCGCGGCTGGGAAATGTTCCGCATGTCGCGCCTTTCCGGCGGTTCGGTCGCCATTCGCTCCGAGCAGAATGGCAAGCTGGTCCGTGCCGGTGTCGGACAGGGCTCTCTTCTCGCCGCCGTATCGGATGGCAATCCACAGGCATGGGAGCGGTTCCGGATCGTGCCGGCCTCCGCGGTCGCGCAGCCGCAAGGTGGTCCTTTCGCCGTTTCGACCGCTATCACCGGCGTCTGGCGGGTCCGCCACTTGGCCGCCCACCAGACCGGCTATCTGACGCAGCTCTCGGGCAACCTTGCCGCCGCATCCCGGGTCGAAATCCGCGGTGACGGCGATTTCCGCGCCACCTTCGGATGCAACACGATTCGCTCCCGCGTCGCGCAATCCGGCCCCACGTGGAACGGCGGCTCGGTCCTGACGACGAAGATGGCCTGCCCCAACCTCTCGGTCACCTCGGCAGAGCGATCGCTGGCAAAGGCAACCGGGGACGCCGTGCGGGTCGGTCTCGATGGCGACCAGTTAACGCTGCGCGACAGCGCGGGAAATCGCGTTCTCGTGCTCGTACGATAATTCGGTTCAGGTGGCGGCCAGCGCCGCCTCCTCCTTGCCGGTTTTCAGCCCCGCGATGAAATCCAGCATGTGGCCGGCGATCTTCGCGGCCGCCTCAGGCTCCATGTGAAAATGATGGTGCCCGTCGACCGTCACGCTGGTCAGGTCGCCAATGGCCGATTCGGCGAGCGCCGAAACGTCCAGATTCCAGTCGCGCTTCAGCAAGCCTTCGCTGGCCCAGACGGTCAGGACCGGGACCGTCAGCGCGCGCAACGCCGCCTCGATCTGGCGCGCGTTCAGCTTGACAGCCGAAGGGCTGTGGAGACGCTGGTCGTTCCGCAACACGAAACCGTCCGCGGTCTCCTCCACCGCCCGAATGGCGAGCCGCGCCGCGATATCCCTGCTGACCCCGTAACGCTGCCGGCGTTCGATGAATTCTTCACGCGAGGAGAATCGCCGCTGCGCCTGCCTCGCGATGCGCGCCGTGTAACGCAGGCTGTCATGCATTTGATGCACGAACTGCGCATCGTCCTGAGGCGACGGAACCAATCCGTCCAGGGTGATCAGCGCGTCCACGTGGTCCGGCATGGCAGCCGCCAGGAGCGTCGCGATCATCGCGCCGCGCGAATGCCCTAGAATCGTGCAACGCGGCCAGCCCAATTGCCTGATTACTTTCAAGAGCTGCGGAATGTCGTCCCAGATCAGATAGGACGCATCGCCAGAGCGGTGATCACTCAGCCCGTGGCCCGTCAGGTCGAGCGCAACGACGCGGCACCCCTCGAGCAGGGGCGCCAGCACTTCGAAACTCGCGGCATTGTCGAGCCAACCATGCAGCGCAAGCACGGGATGCCCGTCAGCAGGGCCCCACGCCACTCCAGCGATGGTCAGGCCGTCGACGGTCCAATGAAGTTGTTCGGCGGTGTTTTGCGAGACAGTCTGATTCATGCCGGGAAGCTGGCAGAATGGCATTGCCGAAGCAATCACGAAGGCTGGGCCGACATCATTGCGGGATTGGATCAAAAAACCTTCGGACAGGCTTGTGCGGCCATATGCGATTTGCTACACGCGCCCAGCCGGTTTACCCGGCTTTCGTCTTTGGCTTGCGGTCGTGGCGGAATTGGTAGACGCGCAGCGTTGAGGTCGCTGTGGGGCAACCCGTGGAAGTTCGAGTCTTCTCGACCGCACCAGACACTCTCCTGAAAACCGGACAGGCTTCGCGACGCCAACTACCAAGGCTTGCAACGCCGGCCCCGATGGCCCAAATCTGCTGCATGTCCGGCCCGCTCACCATAGAGAATTCAACTGCGCGCGATGCGATCACCGCATCCAACCTGTTTTTTCCCCCCGACGGGTCGCCGCCGGTCGAATGGCGCATTGCCGACGGGCTGACGGACTATGATTTCGCCGTGGCCGAGATGGAGGCGCGCGCCGCCGCGATCCGCGAGGGCACGGCGCATGAACTCGTCTGGCTGGTCGAACACCCGCCGCTCTATACTGCCGGCACCAGCGCCGATCCGAAGGATCTTGTTGCCCCGGACACCCTTCCCGTCTTCCAGACCGGACGCGGTGGCGAATACACCTATCACGGCCCCGGCCAGCGGGTCGCCTACGTCATGCTCGATCTGAAACGGCGCCGCGAGGATGTGCGCGCCTTCGTGGCTGCACTGGAGGAATGGATCATTCGCACCCTCGATCGTTTCAACGTCAAGGGAGAGCGGCGCGAGGACCGGGTCGGCGTCTGGGTCGTCCGCCCCGAAAAGCCGTCGACTGTTCCCGGCGAGCCCGCCGAGGACAAGATCGCGGCGATCGGTATCCGGCTGCGCAAATGGGTGTCGTTCCACGGCATCGCCATCAATCACGAGCCGGATCTGTCGCATTATGGTGGAATCGTGCCCTGCGGCATCGCCGATCACGGCGTTACCAGCCTGGTCGATCTCGGCCTGCCTGTGACGATGCATGATCTAGATCTGGCGCTGCTGGAAGCCTTCCGCGAGGTTTTCGGACCCGCGGCAACCGCTCAGACGTTAAACAACCGGTGAAGGCTCCAGGCGAGCGCGATCGCATGGATGGCAAGTACGGCGGCGAAGGCCAGGCCTAGCGCGATACGCTCATTGTTGGTCATGGGCCGCAATGCGGTTTTCGGGGCCACGCCCGTCTTCGATGTCAGAAGTGACAGGACGGCGATCACGACGCCGCAGATGACCAGCACCTGTGACGGCAGACCCGCCGCGACGCCCGTCGCAGTCATGATGATCAGCGTCGCGAAGGAGGCCGCCGCCATGCTCCGGTCGGTTCGGAAGAGCTGGCGCAGAACCTGTCCTCCGTCGAACTTCCAGACCGGCATGAGATTGCCGAGATTGAACAGCGACATGATCATCAGCACCACGGCCAAGGCGCCGCTGGCCACCGTGGGCATATTGGAGCCGAACGCGACCCAGGTCAGCGCGGCGACCGGGAAGGCCGAGAAACCCGCGCCCATCAGCGCCGCGAATCCGACCTCGAAATGCCGGTCATAGGGGCGTCCGCCGATTGCGATCCCACCCAGCAGCGGCAAGAAGATCACCCGCGCCGTCTGATGGCCCATCATGCGAAACGCGACAAGGTGACCAAGCTCGTGCATGCCGACGACGATCGTCAGCGTAACAGCGAGAAACGCCCCCTGCAGGTTCAGTCCGAAGATCGGCCACAGCACGAGAGCGGAGAACGCGGCCAGTGCGACCTGCGTAGCGGGATGCTCGAAAGTCCCGCCCGGCCTGAATTCCCCAGTCTCGGCCCATCGCCTCAGCTTCAGGGCCGTGCGCCGCAACAGGAAGAACCGGAAGATGAGAAAGGCGACGCCACGATACCGGTCGGTTTCGGCGATATCGGCAATGGCCCTGCCCGCGCGATCCCGGCCGATCTCGACGTTCATCGCGTGATCGTCCCAGAAACTCTGGTGCAGAGAGGTATCGTCGGTGTAGCGCATCGTGAAACGCTCGCCGGGGACGCAGTCCTCAATAACGAATTCGCGCTCGATGGGACGTCCGTCCCGGCCCATATGCGATGTCACCACGCGGCCGGTGGCTTCACCGGTTCGCGTTACCTCCGTAACCGCGCCGTTCCAGGCGAAATGTTGGCCGAAGGGATAGAGCGCTTCCCACAGGCGTGCCTGTTCGGCCTGCGCCACGACGCGCCGTCTGACCGTGCGCTTTCCCACCGGCGCTGACATAACCAGCCACAACAGGATTACCGCGAATATCAGCAGTCCGACTACGCTTGCCAACGTCACCCCCGGTTCGAGTGAGGACAAAATTGGCAGGAAGCGGTTTCAATTTGCTGAACCGGTCATCAAATTTGCGTGGGCGGACCGTATCACGCGGGAATCAGGTGCCGGCAGAGAGCCGTCTTTCGCGCCAGAACACGAAAAGCCCGGACCCGACGATCAGCGCGACGCCAAACCATTTCGTCAGGCTCGGGAAATCCCCGAACAGCAGGAAACCCGCCGCCGCCGCACTGACGATCTCCAGATACTGGAACGGCGCCAGCAGCGAGGCGGGCGCGATGCGGAACGCCAGGACGATGATATGGTGGCCGGTCATTCCTATCCCGCCCATCAACGCCATCAGGGCCCAGACCGGCAGCGAGAAATCATGATCGAGGCTGAGGTTTCCGATCCCCCAGGCCGTTCCCGCCGCGGTCGCCAGCGACAGGACCAGGACGCCGCCGATGCCTGCCGCGAATTGCATCACCGCCGGGCTGTCGCGCACGCCCGCCGCACGATTGAGCGTCAGATAGCTGGCGAACAGCGTGGCGGTGCCGAGCGGCAGCAGCGAGATCGCTCCGAACAGTTCGTAGCTCGGCTGGATGACGATCAGCGCTCCGGCGAAACCGACAAGGATCGCCGAAATGCGCCGCCAGCCGACCTTTTCGTGCAGGAAGACGACGGACAGGATCGTCAGTATCAGCGGCTCGACGAAGAAGACGGAGATCGCGTCGGCAAGCGGCATGTATTTGAGCGCGAGAAAGAACAGCAGGCTGGCCGTACCAAGCATGGCCCCGCGGATGAGATTCATCAGCAACCGCTTCGGCCAAAGCGCCGCGACACCGGCCGTGACGATCACGATGGCCGCAGAAACGACCGCCTGGACGACGAAACGCGCCAGTGTGAGCTGGCCGGGCGAAACGCCGGCCTCGGTCGAAAGCCACTTGGATATAGCATCCATCAGCGGAAGCACCAGCATCGCGCCGGCGCAAAGCACCATGCCGCGAACATGATCGTCCACCGCCGGTAAAGCGCCGTTCTCGCCTGATTTGCTCATGGATTCACCGTGCCTCGACGAGGCTTTCCGAAATACACCCAGTTGCGCCGTTACGGGTCGCTTGCGGGTTGAAAGATATGCCAAATCCTGAAAATGTCCTGCCGTCAACGGGAGAGCTCCAAAATGAAGACACGTGCAGCCGTCGCCTTCGAGGCGGGAAAACCGCTTGAAATCGTGGAAGTCGATCTCGAAGGTCCGAAGGCGGGCGAAGTCCTCGTCGAGATCAAGGCAACCGGCATTTGCCACACCGATGAATTCACCCTGTCCGGCGCCGACCCGGAAGGCCTGTTTCCGGCGATTCTGGGCCATGAAGGCGCTGGCGTTGTCGTCGATGTCGGCCCGGGTGTTACCACGGTGAAGAAGGGCGATCACGTGATCCCGCTCTATACGCCGGAATGCCGCGAATGCCCCTCCTGCCTCTCACGCAAGACCAATCTCTGCACATCGATCCGTGCCACCCAGGGCCAGGGCCTCATGCCCGACGGCACCTCGCGCTTCTCGCTCGACGGCAAGCCGATACACCACTACATGGGCTGCTCGACCTTCTCGAATTTCACCGTTCTGCCCGAGATCGCGGTCGCCAAGGTCAATCCCGACGCTCCCTTCGACACGATCTGCTATATCGGCTGCGGCGTGACCACCGGCATCGGCGCGGTCATCAACACGGCAAAGGTCGAGATCGGTGCCACGGCGGCCGTCTTCGGTCTCGGTGGTATCGGCCTCAATGTCATCCAGGGCCTGAAAATGGCCGGCGCGGACATGATCATCGGCGTCGACATCAACAATTCCAAGAAGGAATGGGGCGAGCGCTTCGGCATGACGCATTTCGTCAATCCGAAGGAAGTCGACAACGTGGTCACCGAGATCGTCAACATGACGAAGCGCGGAGCCGACCAGATCGGCGGCGCGGACTATACCTTCGATTGCACCGGCAATACGACGGTCATGCGCCAGGCGCTGGAGTGCTCGCATCGCGGCTGGGGCGAATCGATCATCATCGGCGTCGCCGGGGCCGGCCAGGAAATCTCCACCCGTCCGTTCCAGCTGGTTACCGGCCGGTCCTGGAGAGGGACCGCCTTCGGTGGTGCGCGCGGCCGGACGGACGTTCCGAAAATCGTCGACTGGTATGTCGAGGGCAAGATCGAGATCGATCCGATGATCACCCACAAGCTCAAGCTCGAGGAGATCAACAAGGGCTTCGATCTCATGCATGAGGGCAAGTCGATACGCGCCGTCGTGGAGTTCTGATGCTCTTCCGCCCAACAGTCGCCGGCAGCCTGCCGAAACCATCATGGTTGGCGGAGACCGAAAAACTCTGGCCGAAATGGAAGCTGGAAGGTGCGGAGCTCGATCAGGCGAAGCGCGACGCGGCGCTCATCTGGATCAAGCTGCAAGAAGATGCCGGCATCGAGATCGTCTCCGATGGCGAGCAGTTCCGGACCCACTTCGTGCATGGCTTCCTCGAAAGCGTCCAGGGGATCGACTGGGACCTGAAGACGAAGATGGGTATCCGCAACAACCGCTACGTCGTGGATGTGCCGACCGTGACCGGACCGGTGAAACGCAGCCGCCCGGTCCATCGCGACGAAGCCGCCTTCTGCCGCGCGCACACACAAAAGGGCCTGAAATGGACCCTGCCCGGCCCGATGACGATCTGCGACACGCTGGCCGACGGCCATTACGGAAAGCGCGCCGACATGGCGATGGCCTTCGCCGACATCCTCAACGAGGAAGCGCTCGAACTCGAGGCCGCGGGCGTCGACACGATCCAGTTCGACGAGCCCGCCTTCAATGTCTTCATGGAAGATGTGAAGGAATGGGGCGTCGAGGCGCTGGATCGCGCCGCGCGTGGCCTGAAATGCACGACCGCGGTCCATATCTGCTACGGCTACGGCATCGAGGCCAATATCGAATGGAAGAAGACACTTGGCGGCGAATGGCGCCAGTACGAGGAAACCTTCCCGGCCATCAACGGCTCGTCGATCAATCAGGTGTCGCTCGAATGCGCCAACTCGCATGTGCCGATTTCGCTGATCGGACTGCTGCCGGACAAGGACGTTCTGGTCGGCTGCATCGACGTTGCCTCCACCGAGATCGAGACGCCGGAGGCTGTCGCCGCCGTCGTCGAGGAAGCGCTGAAATATGCCGTTGCGGAACGCATCTATCCCTGCACCAATTGCGGCCTCACCCCGCTTTCACGCGATGTCGCGGTCGCCAAATTGCAGGCGCTCGGCGCCGGCGCGGCGCTCGCCCGCCAGCGCCATTCCTGACGGAGCGGCTCAAGCCCTGGCCCATGACGGAAACTCCGGACCCGATCATCTATGTCGACGCCGACGCATGCCCGGTGAAAGAGGAAATCATGCGCGTCGCCGACCGGCACGGGCTGATTGTCACGCTGGTTTCAAACGGCGGACTTAGACCTTCGCGCGATCCCATGATACGTCATGTCGTGGTTTCCAAATCCGCTGACGCCGCCGACGACTGGATCGCGGAAGAGGTAAAAAAAGGTGACATCGTCGTCACGCAGGACATACCGCTGGCCGCGCGTTGCGTGGAAAAAGGCGCGCTTGTCCTCGGAAACAGCGGCCGCGAGCACACGCCGGAGACCATCGGCATGGCGGTCGCGATGCGCGATCTGAAGCAGCATCTTCGCGAGACGGGCGAGGATCGCGGATTTAACCGGGCTTTTTCGCGCGAAGACCGGTCAGCCTTTCTTCAGGCGCTCGACCGTATCTGCCGCCGCGCCAAACGTCCGTAGGGACAACGAAAGGAAAATTGGAATGAAGACCGTCTCCGAAGCGAAGGCCCATGGCGGCATTCAGGGCGTGTATTCGCATGACGCAGCGGCGACCGGCTGCGAGATGACATTCGCGGTATTCGTGCCGCCACAGGCCAGCGAAGGCCCCTGCCCGGTCGTCTGGTATCTTTCGGGCCTAACTTGCACGCATCAGAACGTCATGGACAAGGGCGAATACCGCCGCATGGCCGCGGAGTTGGGGCTGGTCGTCGTCTGCCCGGATACGAGCCCGCGCGGCGAAGCTATTCACGACGAGAAGGATGATTGGAAAATCGGTACTGGCGCCGGCTTCTATGTCGATGCGACGGAGGATCCGTGGGCAAAGAACTACCGGATGTATTCGTACATCACCGACGAATTGCCGAAACTTGTCGCCGGCCAATTCCCGGTCGACATGGACCGCCAGGGCATTTTCGGCCATTCCATGGGCGGCCACGGCGCGCTGACGATGGCGCTGAACCTGCCGGACCGTTTCCGCTCTTGCTCGGCCTTCGCGCCGATCGTCTCTCCCTCCACGGCCGACTGGGCCAGCAACGCGCTTTCCGCCTATCTGGGGCCGGACAAGTCCACCTGGCGCGCCCATGACGCCTGCGCGCTGGTCGAGGACGGTCGCCGCTTCGACGAGTTCCTGATCGATCAGGGAGCGGCCGACCAATTCCTCGACGAGGGGTTGAAACCTTGGCTATTCGAGGAAGCATGCCGCAAATCGGGCATTCCTCTGACGCTTCGCATGCAGCCGGGCTACGATCATTCCTATAACTTCATATCGACCTTCATGGACGATCACTTGCGCTGGCATGCTTCCAGGCTCGGCGCGCAGACGGGATAGAGATAACGATGGTAGAAGACACGATTTTCAGTTCGCCGCCAGATACCGACACGCTCGGAGGCCGCCTGTCGCGCGCCCGCGATTCCAGCGGCATGTCGGCGGCGCAGTTCGCCCGCCGGCTCGGCGTCAAGACCGCGACCGTCCAGGCCTGGGAAAGCGACCGCTCCGAACCGCGCGCCAACCGCCTATCGATGATAGCGGGGCTCCTCAATGTCGGGCTGCCCTGGCTGCTCTACGGCGTTGGCGAGGCGCCGCCGGACGATCCGCGCAACGACGCGATCACGGTGCTGCGCGGCCAGGTCGAAAAAGCACGCCAGCTTCACGAGGAAACCGGCGCGGTGCTGGCCCGTATCGAGGAAGAATTGCTGCGCCTGCAGCGCCGCTAGCGCGGCGTCCGATCTGATTGATACAATCAGATCGGTAAACTTGCCCCGCCAGCTTTATTTGTGGGCCGGTAATCTTTCCGACCATGTTTCATCATGATCGGGAACCGGTCCAGACAGTCGCGTCAGGCGACCTTTTCGAGCAGCGGCTGCAAGGCCGGGTGAATATGCGGCGATTCGCGCTTCAGGAAGTCGAGTAGTTCGCGCTCGTTTTCATGCAGCGCGCCGTCGCGGCCGATCCGGTCGACAAGCCACTTGGCTTCCGAAACGTCGATCTTCTCGCTTGAAGGGCGTTTCGCGGCCTGTTCAGCGTTGCGACGCCCAAAATAAGCCTCGGAACCGGTTTCGAGGCGAACAGCCTCGAGATGGGCATCCAGGCTTCCGGAAAACATCTTCGAGAAGAACCGGCCCAAATTGGCCGATGTATCGCCCAACCACTCCTCGCGGTGCAGCGCTTCTTCGCGGCTCGGGACTTCATATCCGGATGCGGCCATCACCGAATATGCAATCGCCTTGGTGAAAAGCTCCGTCCAGGACAAATGGTTCTCGGCTTCGCTGGTGTTGTCGTTGATCCGGAACAGCACCTCGGCCTCGTTGCGGGTGATGGCGACATTGCCGTCCCCGCCGGCCGCGTAGAGGATCCGGCGCAGGAGATTGACTTCATCCTCGCCGATCCTGCCCGGCGTCAGCGTGCGGCCCCGCGTCAGCGCACCCTTGCCTTCGACAACCGCGATGGCGACCTGCTCCAGCGCGAATGCCGCGAGGAACGGCGGAACGCTCGTCGCGCGTTCCATCGCCTTGATCAGCAGTTCGAGTTCGGTGCGGTAATCCACCACGCCATCGTGCGAGATTGCATTGATCAGCCATTCGGCGTTGGCGCTGGAGATATATCCGCGCGGCGCTTCCTGCTCGACCAGATAGTCGGCGATCGCCTCGACGAAGAATTCACGCCAGCTCTCGGGCTTGTCGGACACAAGGTGATCCAGCGCGAAGATATCGCGCGCTTCCTCGCGATTGACGACGCCATCGCCATAGACGTCGCGGCGCAGCCGCAGGACATCAGCGTCGGTGACGCGTTTCTTTTCGATCAATTCGGCGATCGGCCGCGCATGTTCGTAATCGTCCATAGCCAGTCCCCTTCGGTTAGAACAGGCCCCCATTCGCCGGGATCATACGCTTGGCGCTTTGACATTTGGCTAAATGCCATGGTTAAGCAGGCCTTCTCGCAACTGGTTAAGAAAGTCCCCCATGCTGTCCGGAAAGCAATTGGAGCAGCTGACCTCCGCCTATAATGAGGCGCTGGCGGCTGAAAAGGCCGGCAACCGTGAGAAGGCCGCAGCTCTCTACCGCACCTGTCTGGAAATCGATCCGGCGGATACCTGCGGCGCATCGGTCCGGCTCGCGTCGATGGGCCTCGGCGAAGCACCGGCCAAGGCACCGGATGCCTATGTCGCGACGCTGTTCGACCAGCATGCCGAGGTGTTCGATGACATCCTGACGGGCGATCTGGGCTATGCGGTGCCGATGCAGCTTGCCGACATCCTGCATCGCGATCCGGACCGCCACTTCGCCCGCATGCTGGATCTCGGCTGCGGCACCGGCCTGTCAGGCATGACGCTCGGCGACCTGTGCGACCACGCTACCGGCGTCGATATTTCCGAGAACATGATCGACATGGCCGACGAACGCGCCGTCTACGATGCTCTGTTCGTCAACGAGGCCGTGCATTTCCTTGAGGAATGGGAAAAGGCCGATGGCGACGATTACGCGCCGTTCGACCTGATCGTCGCGACAGATGTCCTGCCCTATATCGGCGCGCTCGAGCCGCTCTTTGCCGGCGTCGCCGCCAACACCAGTCCAGGCGCCTGCTTCGCGTTTTCCGCGGAAACGCTCTCGGATGAAGATTTCGGCGACAAGCCCTGGCGTGTCACCCCGAACCACCGCTTTGCCCACACAGCCACCTATCTCAAGGCGCTTCTCGAGGAACACAGCTTCGGTCGGATCACCAGTTTCGATCCGATCACGGTGCGCAGCGAACGGGGTGCGCCGATCCCCGGCTGGCTCGTCGTCGCCTGGAAGAACTAGACCGGCTTGACGCCGTTTATCATCTCGCGCTTGCCGGCATGGCCGGGCCGCTTCTCCACTGAGAACCCGGCCGCCTGCAGGTTGCGGCGCACCCATCCGGCCGCCGTGTAACTGGAAAAAGTGCCGCCCGGTGTCGTCCTGTCGGCGACCGCCTGCATGAGGTCCGCCGACCACATGTCGGGGTTCCGCGAAGGCGCGAAACCGTCCAGATACCAGGCGTCCGCCATGCCGCGCCAATTGCGCACCCCGTCAAGGGCGTCGCCGACAATGACAGTTAGCGTCGTCCGCTCGTCCATCGCCCAAACCGGCGGCGTCTCGCTCAATGAAGGCCAATGTGCGAGCAGCTTCTCGGCAAGGCCGGAAAGGTCCGGCCATTGCGCCAGCGCCCGTTCGATCTGCTCCGCCGTCATCGGAAAGGCCTCGAATGAAACAAAGGAGAGCGTCCCGACCGCCTCGCATTCGCGCCAGTTCCGCCAGGTTTCCAGGAAGTTGAGCCCGGTGCCGAAACCCAGCTCGGCGATGGTGAAATCGCCCGGTACCTGCCAGCGATCAGGCAGCCCGTTGCCGCCGAGGAAGACATGGCGACATTCGGCGCGCCCATCGGACTGCGAATAGAAGTAATCGCCAAATCGCTGCGAATACGGCATATCCCCTTCGGACCACGTCAGATCGTCCCGTTCGAAGTTAGCCATTGCCGATGCCGTCCCTTTCCGTCCGCCCCCATGACATCGCTGTAATCGGCGGCGGCATTGTCGGCCTTTGGACGGCATTTGAGGCCGCGCGGCAAGGCCGAAGCGTCGTCCTTCTGGAAAAACGCCTTATCGGCGCCGGGGCAAGCGGCGGATTGCTCGGCGCGCTGATGCCGCACCAGGCAACATCATGGAACGCGAAGAAGCAGTTTCAGCTCGACGGTCTGCTGACGCTGGAGGATGAAATCGCCGCGCTGGAGCAGCTCACGGGCATCGATACCGGTTATCGGCGCTGCGGCCGCCTGATGCCGATCCGTAACGCCGAAAAACGCCGGCGAAGCGACGAATGGGCCGAGGCCTCGCATGATGCCTGGCCTTACCCCTATCGATGGATGGTGGCGGAAGCGACGATCTATTCTGGCTGGTTGTCGCCGGAACAAATGCCGCTTGGCACCAATGCGGACAATCTGTCGGCACGGGTCGATCCGCCAAGGCTTGTCGCCGCGCTGAAGAAAGCCCTGGAACTGTCTGGCGTCACGATCCGCGAAGAAACCGGAATTCTGTTCGATAACAACCGTCAACCGGTGCTCTCCGACGGAACGCCGGTCGATGCCGGCAAGGTCATCCTCTCGGCAGGTTGGGAAACATTCGGCCTTGTCGATCCAGGCTTCGCCGAGCCGACCGGTCGGGGCGTGAAAGGTCAGGCGGCGCTTTTGCGGCCCGCCGAGCCTGTCGATACCGCCCAGCCCATCCTCTACGACAACGGTGCCTATGTGATCGCCCATGACAGCGGATTCATCGCTGTCGGATCAACCTCGGAGGATGCATTCGAAGAGCCGGCTTCGGTCGATAACAAGCTCGATGACGTAATCGATCGCGCCCGCATCCTCTGCCCGGCCCTTGTCGATGCCGAGATCGTGGAGCAATGGGCCGGTATCCGTCCGAGGGCGTCTGGCCGCGAGCCGCTGGTCGGCGCCCTACCCGGCTTCGAGAACACCTTGCTGGCAACCGGCGGGTTCAAGATTTCCTTCGCGATAGCCCACCTGATGGCGAAAGCGGTACTGGCACAGGCAGACGGCGCGAAACCCGATTACCTGCCGGATATCTTCCTGCCGAAGAACCGGCTCAAACCTCGCCACGGCTGAGCGCCCGGAAGAATCGTTCGCTGTCGTCACTGACCGCGGCCACCTTGTCTTCCCCCATCCGATCAAGTGTCTTGTAGATCATACGCATGCGGTGATTGTCGCGGAAACGGTCGCGGTTCTCGATCAGGAAATTCCAGTAGAGATAGTTGAACGGACATGCCTTTGCCCCGTTCTTTTTAGTCACGACATAGCGGCACGATCCGCAGTAATCGGACATCCGGTTGATATAGGCGCCGGACGCAGCATAGGGCTTCGAGGCGACCACGCCGCCATCGGCGTAGAGGATCATGCCGACCACATTGGGCATTTCCACCCAGTCATAGGCATCGTGATAGATCTCCAGATACCAGTCCTGCACCTGTTTCGGCTCGAAGCCGGCGAGCAATGCGAAGTTTCCGATCACCATCAGCCGCTGGATGTGATGCGCATAGGCGTTTTCGAGCGTCTCGGCGATCGATTGGCGCAGGCAATTCATTTGCGTCTCGCCGGTCCAGAAGAAATCCGGCAGATCCCGCCCGGCGCCCAGTACATTCGCGTCGCGATAGTCCGGCATCTTCAGCCAGTAGATGCCTCTCACATATTCCCGCCATCCGATGATCTGGCGAATGAAACCCTCAGCCGCATTGAGCGGTACATGTCCCTCGCGCCATGCCGCCTCGGCTTTCTCGCAGCATTCGGCGGGATCGAGCAGCCCGCAATTGATGAGTGCGGAAAGATGCGAGTGGAAAAGCAGCGGCTCGCCCTGCTTCATAGCATCCTGGAAATCGCCGAAGGCCGGCAGGGCCTCGTCGATGAACCAGTTCAGGTAGTAGGTAGCCTGACGGCGGGTGACCGGATAATTGAACGGGTCGATTTCGCCCGGATGATCGACGAACCGCTTCGCGACAAGGTCGAGCACGTCCCGGGTGATCCTGTCGACCGAGAATTCCGGCCGTTTCGGTACCTTGATATCCTCCGGGAGCGGGTCGCGATTGTCCTTGTCGTAATTCCAGTGTCCGCCCTCGGGACCGCCATTGGCATCCATCAGATAGCCGGTCTTGCGGCGCATCTCCCGGTAGAAGAACTCCATCCGCAATTCCTTGCGGTCTTTCGCCCAGTCCGAGAATTCCTGCTTCGTTGCGATAAACCGGTGATCGGCGCGGATCTCGACATCAATACCAAGCGTTTCGGACCAGCCCCGCTGCATTTCCAGCACCCGCCATTCCGAGGCCTCGGTGACGATGACTCGGTCAGGCTCATGCCGCCGCACGGCGTCGCGCAACGCATCCGTGAAGGATCCGGCGCAGGCCTCGAAGCGCACGTAATCGAGAATATGGCCCGCATCGCCAAGCTCCTCGGCGAAGTGACGCATGGCCGAAAACAGGAAGGCGATCTTCTTCTTGTGGTGGCGCACATAGGTCGCCTCCTCGGCGACTTCGCACATCAGCACGACGTCGTCCGGCTCAATATCGCTCAGACAAGAAATATCCGCTGAAAGCTGATCGCCGAGAATGAAGCGCAGTGTCTTCGTCATTTGCTCCGCCAAGCTATCCTTTCATGCTTACGCAGAAAGGTGCCGGCGGTTCACAACGCGATCGTAAAATCCTGAACAGGGACATGAAAAAGCCGCCGGAAACGACTGTTATCCGGCGGCTTTTTGATAGTCATGCGGGCGAAATTATTCGCCGGCTTCCTCGGCCTTTTTCTTCTTCGGCGCGGCCTTCTTGGCGGGCTTTTCAGCGTCGTCCTTCTTGGCGGCCGCTTTCTTCGGGGCCGCCTTTTTCTTCGCCGGCTTGGCCTCGGCGGCCTCTTCCTCGTCATCGGCCATCAGCTCTTCCTTGCTGACAGTCTTGTCGGTGACCGAAACCTGTTCGAGCAGGTGATCGACGGTCTTTTCCTCGAAGATCGGCGCGCGCAGATTGGCGACAGCATCCGGGTTCTTCTTGAAGAACTCGAAAACCTGCTGTTCCTGGCCCGGATACTGACGAACCTGATTCATCACGGCCTGCTGCAGTTCCTGCTCGCTGACGGAGATACCGGCCTGCTCGCCAATCTCCGACAGAACGAGACCGAGCCGCACGCGGCGCTCGGCAAGGCGCAGATATTCCTCACGCGCCTCGTCTTCGGTCGTGTCCTCGTCCTCGAAGGTCTTGCCGGCCTGTTCGAGATCATGGGTGATCTGCGCCCAGATATTGTTGAACTCGGCATCGACGAGCTTGGACGGCGTCTCAAGCTTGTATTCTTCGTCGAGGGCATCAAGAAGCTGGCGCTTGACCTTCTGGCGAGTCACGGAGCCGTATTGGCTCTCGATCTGTTCGCGAACGACCTCACGCAGCCGCTCGGCGCTTTCGAGGCCGAGCTTCGTGGCGAGTTCGTCGTCGATGGTGATTTCGCCAGCGCTCGCCACTTCCTTGACGGTCACGTCGAAGACCGCGTCCTTGCCTGCCAGATGCGCTGCGCCGTAATCCTCGGGGAACGTCACCTTGACCTGCGTCTCGTCGCCAGCCTTCGTGCCGACGAGCTGGTCCTCGAAGCCCGGAATGAACTGGCCGGAGCCGAGCACGAGATTGGCATCGGTGTCGGTGCCGCCCTCAAACGCTTCGCCGTCGACCTTGCCGACATAATCCATCGTAACCCGGTCGCCATTCTCGGCCTTGCCGGACTTGGTCTTGTACTCGACCGCCGACTGGGCGATCCGCTTGACCTGCTCTTCGACTTCCTCAGCCGGGATGTCGACCACTTCGCGGGTGATCTTGATGGACGAGAAATCCTTCACCTCGATCGGCGGGATGACTTCGTATTTCAGCGAGAACTCGAAATCGGCGTCGCCGGAGAGCACCTTCTGGGCTTCGGCTTCGTCTTCGGTCATGTCGATTTCCGGCTGCGTCGCCGATTTCTCGCCACGGTCGGCCAGAACGGAACGCGGCGTCTCGTTCAGAATCTCGTTGACGATCTCGGCCATTAAGGACTTGCCGTACATCTTGCGCAGATGCTGGACCGGAACCTTGCCGGGACGAAAGCCCTTGAGCTGCACCTTGCCCTTGGCGTCTTCCAGGCGGTCGCCCAGTCTGGACTGAAGGTCCGCCTTGGGGACGACAACCTTGATCTCGCGTTTCAGCCCTTCATTGAGGGTTTCGCTTACCTGCATTGTTCAACCTTCGTTTCTTGCCGCCTGCGTCCCGTAACGCAGAGCGTCGTTTGCCTATCCCGGCGGGTTAGTGGTGCGGATAGAGGGAGTCGAACCCCCACGCCTCGCGGCGCTGGAACCTAAATCCAGTGCGTCTACCAGTTCCGCCATATCCGCATTGTCCGTGGACATGACGAGCATGCCGCTTGATCGGGCGTCTATACCACCGCTTGCGCGCCGATCAATGAAAAAATGCCCGCAAATGCGCCATGCAGGCGGCGATCGGCGTCAATACAGGCGCTCGGTGAAGATCGTGTTTCCGGCTTGGCGCAGCGCCTTGATTTGCGCCCGGCCGTCCGTCGCCACCGCGACGACGACTTCGGTCACGTCTCCGAGGCGCATGCGCTTCTCTATTTCCGGAGCCAGCGCTTCTGCCGCATAGAAGCGTTCAATACCGTAACTCACATTGGCCGGATTATCGGTCGATGCCATCCGATAGAGTGTTTCTCCGCGAATCCAGATGTCGCCGTCGTCGGGTCGCGATCCGACCCGCGCTTCCGCGGCCTGCCAGAAACCGTCCGCGCCTTGCTCGAGCCGAACATAAATCGTCGTGCCGTTGTCGAAATAATCGGGCTTTTCCCCGGTAAACGTGATCGGCGGCACGCGGGAAATCGCGTAGTTCAGCCTCACATAGCGGCCCCGGAGCAGATCGCGCGGATCAATCGGCTCGGTTTTGAGCACGACTTCGCGCCCGTCCCGGAGGATCGCGGCGCGGTCCGTGATCATCCAGACCATGATACCGCAAAGCGCGACAGCGGAAACGATCGCGGAGATCAGCAGGAACGGCTTCTTATGCAACGGCCTTCTCCCCTTTGCCGCGCGCCTTCCATCGGCGTTCGAGCCGATAGACCGCGAATGCGATGACAGCCAGCACCATTCCCAATGCCAGGAAGAAACCGGATGTTCCGAGCATGGAGTAGACCGTCTCGCCATAGACAACGAGAATTTCGCCGACAAAGACCACATAGGAGATGTAGCGGATCGCCTGACGGTCACGGCCGTAGCTGTAAAGCGCGATCAGGACATAAAGAACCGCGAGGCTGGAAACGACGATCAATCCCGCATCGTCGCTGAGTTCGCCATGGAGGAATGCGAGAGCCAGAAGCCCCAGCGCGAATTGCCGGCCGGCGCGTTTGGCGGAGAATATCGGAACCCCTTCGATCAGGTTCGGCCTGAAACGGCCCATGATCAGCGCCAAGGCCGCGACCAACAGAACGATAAGCCACACCGATATACGCAGATTGACGGGAATAGCCTCATAGGTGTCGGCGAGCCACCTGAGAGCCTCGATGAAGTAGTGACCGATGATCGGCAGCAACCCGATAACGCCCGCCACATAACAGATCCGGCGCAGCCAGACCGACTTCATCATCGTCGCAAATCCGATCCCGGCCCCGATCGAAAGGACGAAGACCACGAATTGCAACGACAGGATCGTCTCGGCATTAGGGCCGTCGATCTGCCAGTAGACCATCCAACCGGCAGCGGCGGCGACCAGAGCAAGCGAACGGACGGCAAAGCCGGAAAGCCCAAGGCCGGCGGCATAGAGCAGCGCCGCATCGCGTTCGTCGCCGGAAATGTGGTACATCTGGCCGATCAGCGCCACACCGCCGATGAAGGCTGCGCCGCCGACGAGGTAGCACGCCTCCTCGATGACCCGCCGGCGGAGCCCGTATCTGGAGTGGACGAGCGCTCCGCCCAGATAGCCGGCCACGATCACGGCCATGACGCCGCCTGCCCGCGCAATGCGCGGCACATATTCCCAGTTCGCGGCAATGAAGATCAGGATGGCAGCCGCAATCGAAATCGCGGCGAAGAAAGCGACGACCTGAAAGAAGGAAAAGCGCCGGGCCGCCTTCGCATTGCCTTTACCTGCGCCAGCCGCAAGTGTGGCGCCAATGTCGCCGCGCAAGGCCGAGGCGACGCCCGCATCGATCACGCCGCGCTTTTCCCAGTCGTCGATCTGCCGCTCGATCAGCGTCGCCATGGCATAATTTTACCTGTTTTTCAGATGGTTACCACGAGGTCCGCGTTTCGCCCACCGGGAATTCGGAACCTTTTCGCTGCAATGCAAAAAACGCATATCTCCCATGCGAAACGAGCGCTTATTTTTTCATCACGGAATGCCTATCTACGCGGCATCGCAAGAACAAGAATATAGAATTCATCCAAGGACACGACCATGAACCTCGCAAACTCCTACTTCGCATGGCGCCGCTATCGCGCGACCTGCAACGAACTCAACAAGCTGACCGCGCGCGAACTGAACGATCTCGGCATCAATCGTGGCGACATCCCGTTCGTCGCTCGCAAGGCCGCCGGCTTCCAGAACGTATAACAGATATTTCGCCGGGTATTACTCCCTGGTACCGGCGCAATAAGGAGCGCAGCCCTTTTCTCCTCATGAGGCTGCCGCTCCAAACTTCAACACCCGTAGCCCCATCGGCTGCGGGTGTTTTTCTTTATCCAGGCGAATCGCGAACTCAATCACAACACCACGATTTGTGCATTGCACAATTTGCATAGCTGCATTGCAGCATCGACACTTATCAAATCGCTGCAAACGATTATCTTCGGGTCGTGAACAAAAACAGACGCGTTCACAGAAGACCCCGAAGCCACGAAGTGGATAAGTAAATGAAACTGGTACGCTCTTTCAACGAATGGCGCCGCTACCGCGAGACGACAACTGAGCTGAACCGCCTGTCCGGTCGCGAACTGGCAGATATCGGGTTTGCCCGCGGAGACATTCCCTACATCGCTCGCAAGGCCTCCCGCGCCTAATCTATCGGTTTCCGCCAGGATCTATCCTCCTCCCAGATCCTGACGGTTAAAGGAACATCGCCCTATCCTCCTCCCAGGGTTGATGTTCCGACAGTAAAGCACCCGCCGCACCTCCTCCCGCGGCGGGTGTTTTCATTTCTTGAAGCGCCTCGCGCGACGCGCTATCTCCCGGCAATGACACCACGTCCCATTCACATCATCGGCGGCGGGCTGGCCGGGTCCGAGGCGGCCTGGCAGATCGCCAGCCGCGGCATTCCTGTCGTCCTGCACGAAATGCGCGGTGTGCGCGGCACAGATGCGCACAAGACGGACGGCCTGGCAGAACTCGTCTGCTCCAACTCGTTCCGCTCGGATGACTCCGAACATAATGCCGTCGGGCTGATCCATGCCGAAATGCGCATGGCGAACTCGTTGATCATGCGGTCTGGTGATGCCAATCAGGTCCCGGCCGGCGGCGCGCTGGCGGTAGACCGGGAGGGCTTTTCCGTCGCCGTGACCGAGGCGATCGAAAGCCATCCCCTGATCGAAATCATCCGCGAAGAGGTGACCGGCCTTCCGCCGGAAGACTGGGATCTCGCAATCATTGCCACGGGCCCGCTGACCGCACCGTCTCTGGCCGATGCGATTGCCCGCGAAACCGGCGCGGATGCACTTGCCTTTTTCGACGCGATTGCCCCGATCGTCCATTTCGACACGATCGACATGGATGTCGCCTGGTTTCAGTCGCGCTACGACAAGGTCGGGCCCGGCGGCACCGGCAAGGACTACATCAATTGTCCGATGAACCGCGAACAATACGAGGCCTTCGTCGATGCATTGATTGCGGGCGACAAGACCGAATTCCGTGAATGGGAAGGTACGCCCTATTTCGACGGCTGCCTGCCGATCGAGGTGATGGCGGAACGGGGACGCGAGACCTTGCGCCACGGGCCGATGAAGCCGATGGGCCTGACCAATGCGCACAAACCCGACGAGAAGGCCTATGCCGTCGTTCAGCTCCGCCAGGACAATTCGCTCGGCACGCTCTACAACATGGTCGGTTTCCAGACGAAGCTGCGCTATGGCCCGCAGGCGGAGATATTCCGGATGATCCCGGGTCTCGAAAACGCCGAATTCGCGCGCCTCGGCGGCCTGCACCGTAACACCTATCTCAACTCGCCGGTCTTGCTCGGCAAAGACCTGCAATTGAAGAGCAGGCAGGGCCTGCGCTTCGCCGGCCAGATCACCGGCTGCGAGGGCTATGTGGAATCGGCCGCAATGGGCCTTCTTGCCGGACGCTTCGCTGCCGCCGACCGTCTGGGAGAACCGGTAAGCCTGCCGCCCGCCACCACCGCCTTTGGCGCACTTCTCAACCATATCACCGGCGGTCACATCGTTTCGGAGGACGAGAAGAAACGCTCCTTCCAGCCGATGAATGTCAATTTCGGTCTTTTCCCGCCGCCCGACCCGGGCGCGTTGAAGAAACCGGAAGGCTATGAAGGCCGCTGGCGCGGCAAGGACAAGGCAATCGCCAAGAAGCGGGCCATGACCGACCGCGCCAAGCGCGATATGGCAGCGTGGCTGGAGACAATTCGTCCGCGCGCCGCCGCCGAGTAGGTTTTCCACGCGCCTTCGATAAAATACCGGCGCCGGCTCTTTCGTTCGAGGCGATCCGGCTCCTATAGTTGGACATGACCGAGAAGGACGGACCACGCGTCCGTCGTCGTCAGCGCCAGCATTTCCAGATCGCAAAGGCACTCAGCGCAGCCCCCAAGGTTCAGCACGGTGCCCTGCCCTGGCGGTGGGTCGACGGTACGCTGGAGATCATGCTGGTGACGAGCCGCGAAACAGGCCGTTGGGTGATCCCGAAAGGATGGCCTCATGACGGCATGTCCTCGGCGCGCTCGGCCGCGCAGGAAGCTTTCGAGGAAGCCGGCATTACCGGAGCCATCACGAAGAAAGAAATCGGGCGGTTCCGCTATCTCAAGTTCATCGGCACCGACGATGCGATCGAGTGCATCGTTCACCTGCACGCGATGGAGGTGGAGGAGGAACTGGCCCGATGGCCCGAAAAGGCGCAGCGCGTCAGGAAATGGTTCCTTCGCCATGAAGCCGCCGAAGCCGTTGACGAGCCGGAACTACGCGAACTGATCCTTTCCTTTACGCCGTAAGGCGCGTTTCCCCTGTCTAGACGGGTGACGAAAGCGAACTGTGCTTCGTATTTTGTGCGAATCGCACCATATCCTTTGTCATGCAGGCGAAAGACACAAAGACATCTCTGTTCAGACGCGCCGCCGACAAGGTCCTCAACTTCCCGACCTTGATGGCGCTGCCGCCGCGTGTCCAATACGCAGCCCTTCCGTGGCGTATGATAGACGGGACGCTGGAAGTGATGCTTCTGACCAGCCGTGGCACAGGCCGCTGGGTCATACCCAAGGGCTGGCCGCACGACACGCTCTCATCCGCCGGCTCCGCCGCGCAGGAGGCGTGGGAAGAAGCCGGCATTCGCGGTCCGATTACCGAAGAGCCGATCGGTTCTTTTCGCTACGAGAAAGTCCGCGACGAAGGCGGCTCTGTGATGTGCATCGTCTATGTGCATGCACTTCAAGTGACCGAACAGGCGGAAAACTGGCCGGAAAAGGGTCAGCGGGAATATCAGTGGTTTCCGCGCCAGACAGCTGCGCGGCAGGTGCATGAAATGGAGTTGCACGACCTGATCCTGTCCTTCGCGCCAGCCCTGCCCTACGCCTGAGCACTTTTCCGGGGATTGACGGCAATCCCTGCCGGGCTTTTCCCCGTTGTCGATTGTGAACACTGTCACGAAACTGATACAGGGCCCGCAAGAGGGCCCCGCATGACTGATACGCGCGACACGACACGCAAACAGACGCTCGACAAGGATCTCGACAAATTCGTCCGCCTCGAAGAGGCCGCCGGGTCGGTTTCGCGTGATTTCGCCCGGCCGGGCTTCGCCATCCTGTTCATCGCCGCTGCCGCCCTCTTTGCCTCGCTCTATGTAATCGGCGAACAGAATGGCGCACTGATTGTCGCCGCCGCCACGCTGGGCGGCTATATGGCGCTCAATATCGGTGCGAATGACGTCGCCAACAATGTTGGCCCCGCCGTCGGTTCCAGGGCGTTGTCGATGTTCGGCGCACTGGTGATCGCCGCTGTTTTCGAGAGCGCGGGCGCGCTGATCGCGGGCGGCGATGTCGTCGGCACGATATCCAAGGGCATCATCGATCCCGCCGTGGTCGCCGATTCCAGCACCTTCATCTGGGCGATGATGGCCGCGCTGATATCGTCGGCACTCTGGGTCAATCTCGCGACAGTGCTCGGGGCGCCGGTCTCGACCACGCATTCCGTGGTCGGCGGCGTCATGGGTGCAGGCATCGCAGCCGCCGGCTTTTCCGCCGTCAACTGGCCGACGATGGGCGCGATCGCCGCAAGCTGGGTCATCTCGCCCGTCCTGGGCGGGATCATCGGCGCCGCATTCCTCGCCTTCATCAAGATCAACATCATCTATCAGGACGACAAGATTGGCGCAGCGCGCCGTTGGGTACCTGTGCTGCTCGCAATCATGGCCGCGGCTTTCACTGGCTATCTAGCGATGAAAGGTCTGAAGAAGATCATCCATCTCGACGGCATCGTGATCCTGGCAATAGGTCTTGCCGCGGGCGTTCTGACCTATTTCATTGCCCGACCGCTTATCCGCCGCCAATCGGAAGGCATGGAAAACCGCAACCAGTCGGTCCGCAAGCTCTTCAATATCCCGCTGATCTGTTCGGCCGCATTGCTTTCCTTTGCCCATGGCGCCAATGACGTCGCCAATGCCGTCGGACCGCTCGCCGCGGTCGTCCATACCGCCGAGGCGGGCGAAGTCCTGACTGAGGTTTCAATCCCTCTCTGGGTCATGCTGATAGGCGCTGCGGGGATTTCCTTCGGCCTGCTGCTGTTCGGCCCGAGATTGATCCGGATGGTCGGCGAGCAGATCACCAAGCTCAACCCCATGCGCGCCTATTGCGTCGCCCTGTCGGCTGCCGTTACCGTCATCATCGCCTCATGGCTCGGCCTGCCGGTCTCCTCGACCCATATCGCTGTCGGCGCTGTGTTCGGTGTAGGTTTCTTCCGCGAATGGTATACCGCGCGCTCAAAACGCCGGCGCGACTACATGACACGCAAATACAATAGCCGCCGCCGGCAGGCGGAAGACCGCGATCCGCAACCCGCGGTCGCAGCGCAACCCGAGGAGGCGCGGCGCCGCATGCTGGTGCGCCGCGCACATTTCACGACAATCGTCGCCGCCTGGGTGGTCACCGTCCCTGCCGCAGCCATATTGTCGGCGGTCATCTTCCTGCTTCTGGATGCGGCCTTCTGAACGGTCTATAGGGCGTAGCATGCGCTCGCTCACCACCATCGCCTTCGACGCCGACGACACGCTCTGGCACAACGAACGGTTCTTTCAGGACAGCCAACAGCGTTTCATGACGCTGCTCGAACCCTTCGCCGACGCGGAGAGGATCGAGACGGAACTGCTTGATGCCGAGCGGCGCAATATCGGCTTCTACGGCTTCGGGATCAAAGGCTTCACGCTTTCCATGCTGGAAACCGCGACAACGCTCTGCGGCGACAACCTTCCCCCGGCCATCGTGCGTGAAATCCTGGCCCTCGGCAAAGAAATGCTTGACCATCCGGTCGAGCTGCTTCCAGGCGTCGTCGAGACATTGCAGGCGCTGGGTGACCGCTACACGCTGCTGGTCGTTACCAAGGGCGATCTCTTCGACCAGGAGCGCAAGCTCGTCCAGTCGGGCCTGGCGGACCATTTCGACCATGTCGAAATCGTCTCCGACAAGACGCCCGAGGTCTATCGCCGCGTTTTTGATAGGCACGGCCAGGGACCCGCGCGCGGCATGATGATCGGCAATTCGCTAAAATCCGATGTGCTGCCGGCGCTTGAGGCCGGGTGTTGGGCCGTTCACGTCCCGCATGACCTCACCTGGGCGCTTGAACATGCCGAAGAGCCTGTCGGCCATCCGCGTTACCGTGGAGCTTCCAGCCTGTCGGCCGTCCCCGCGCTGGTCACGGAACTGCAGCGGGAATAGAGCGTCCTACTCGCCGGGAACGAGGACATCTGCCTTCGCGCCGACCGTTTCCCGGCCCGGCAGGCCCGGCATGCCGGCCTGATCCGGGTGAAGCCGCACATAATCGGCCTTCAGTTCATCGGAGCCCTTGCGGCTGCCGTCATGGCTCCAGCCCGGCGGCATGAACAGATAGCCGAGCCGCTGGCGAATGGTCAGCCCCAGCCGGAAGGCGTCGCGCAGCATGTTGATCCATTCATGGAAGGCGACCTTGAACGGATTGAACGTGCCGATGTTCTTGACGATGCCATAGCGCGGCATGTCTTCGTCCAACTCCGGAACGAAGGTCCCGAACATCCGATCCCAAATGATCAGCACGCCGGCGAAGTTTGCATCGAGATAGCGCGGATTGGTCGCGTGATGGACGCGATGATGCGACGGCGTGTTGAATACCGCCTCGAACCAGCGCGGCATCTTGTCGATCGCCTCGGTGTGGATCCAGAACTGGTAGACCAGGTTGAAGCCGAAAGTGAACGCGATCACGGCCGGATGCAGGCCGAGCAGGACCAGCGGCGCTTGCAGCACGAACATGCCGGTAAACAAGCCGGTCCACGACTGCCTGAGTGCGGTCGACAGATTGTAGTGCTGCGAAGAGTGGTGATTGACATGTTCCGCCCACACCCAGCGCACCCGGTGCGCAATGCGGTGGTACCAGTAATAGCGAAAGTCATCGAGCAGGAAGGCGCCAACAAAGACCCACCAGTGCAGGCCGAGATCGAAAAAGCGGAACTGCCAAAGCCAGACCAGCGCCGTATACGACACGATACCAAAGACCATCCCGGCAACAACGTTTCCCGTGCCCATCAGCAAGGATGTCAGCGTGTCGCGCGTCTCGAAGCCCGCCTTGTTCCGGGCGCCCGAGAGCTTCAGCCACGCAAGCTCGACGATCATCGCCAGAATGAAGAACGGGATCGCGAATTGCGTCACGTCCGGGAATTTCGGCATTACCTGGCTGAGATCCATCACGCTGCCTGTTCTTGCGCGGGCCCGGTCAGTTCGGAGGCGAACAGACCGGCCACTTCGCGCGCCATATCATTGTCTTCGAAGGTCATATGCGCCCGCGGCCATGTCAGATCGTGGGTAAGAAGATTGACGACACCGGTATCCGCATCGCCGACATGCGCGGCCATTTCGCCACGCGTCACGAAACGCGTGAGGTAATTCGAACCGATCGCGTGCACCAGCCCGACATGGCCATCGGCCAGTTCAAGGACCGCATCGCGCCGATCCGCCGACAGGATGCATCGTGTCGTCTCGGCTTCAGGATAGTCGATGGCGAAACGATCGCGGGCTTGCTCTTCTCCTTCGATCACGGCCATGCGCGACCCGCCGGTCAAATGCACCAAGAGCACGACCAGAGCGATCCCGCCGGCGACGACGGCCACAAGCACGGGCAGCGGCAAGCGCGACTCCTCCCCTTCCTACATCCGGATTTTACCGATTTTGACTTTAACGTCAAAGTCAATCGCGACTGGCAATTGAACCTGGTGCCTCGGAGCGTTCGCGGTTGCTCTCCATGAGTTTGTCCCGCAAGTCGTCCGAGAACAGCCGGCG
>Ga0070729_10000833_pt1 | contig 56722 bp, 65 predicted proteins | sample tdDd472_FD_66725 | JGI IMG/M metagenome (GOLD analysis project Ga0070729, IMG submission 66725) | Marine sediment microbial communities from the Atlantic coast under amendment with organic carbon and nitrate - tdDd47.2 | ecosystem: Environmental > Aquatic > Marine > Coastal > Sediment | place... | reverse complement strand
GTCCTGGACAAGACGGTACGGATTACCGAAGCGCGCCTGCACCGGGCGCATGCGGAATTAGCCGGTGAAACACGGACCGGGCATGATGCGTCCGAACTGTCTTCGGAAATCAAGGCGCGGATGGCTGGTGCCGACATGGTTCTCGTTTTCGGCGCCTCGGCGGTCACTGATTCCCGCGACGTGATCCCGCAGGCGATCATGCAGGCCGGCGGGACCATTCTTCATGTCGGCATGCCTGTTGATCCGGGGAACCTGCTGGTGCTTGGCGAAATAGCAGACAAGCCGGTCATCGGCGCGCCCGGCTGCGCGCGCAGCCCCAAGGAAAACGGCTTCGACTGGGTCTTGTGGCGGCTGTGCGCCGGACTGAAGGTCACCGGAGACGACATCGTGTCGATGGGTGTCGGCGGGCTCCTGACGGAGATCCCGCTGCGTCCGCATCCGCGCGAAACCGCAAGCCCGGTCGACAGCTGAATGCCCAGCCAATTGAAGCGGCCGGAGAAGGCGGCTGCCGTCGTTCTGGCCGCCGGCCGTTCGACGCGCATGGGGTCGGACAACAAGCTATTGCTCGAGATTGAACCCGGCGTTCCGGTCGTGCGCCGCGCGGTAGAAGCAGGGCTATCGGCGGGGCTTGAGCCGATCTATGTCGTGACTGGCCACCAGGCGGGCGAAGTGCGCACCGTACTGGACGGCCTCGATTGCCGTTTCGTCCACAACCCGGATTATGCTAGCGGGCTTTCCGGTTCTATTCGGGTGGGATTCCGCGAAGCGATAGGGAATGGGGCGTCCGGCGTCGTGGTTTTACTCGGCGACATGCCATTCCTGCCCGCCAGCGCGATTTCTGCCGTTATGTCGAAGGCTGCGGATATGCCGGACCGGATTGTCCAGGGCGTTCATGACGGCAAGCCGGCGCATCCGGTCTGGTTGCCGGCTGGCGTCGCGGAACTTGTCGAAAAGCTGGATGGCGATCGCGGTGTGCGCAGCCTTGTCGGCGAGACCGGGCAGGACATGGTTTCGGTTGAAGTTACCACGGATGCTGCTTTCGATCTGGACACGCCGGCAGATTTTGCCGCTGCACAAGCGCGGACCATCAAGTCCGGCAATTGAAACAGGTACGTTCGAGGCCCTAGGGTGCGTCCCATGGACGGGACGGTTTCCTTGATTCGCTATTTTCGAAGGGCGCCTTTGGCGGTCCTGACGCTTTGCGCTGCGATTCTTATGGTGCTGGGGACAGGTCCGTCGGGTGCCTTCGAACTGAAGCCCTACAAGGACCGGTTGTTCGCCTATCCGAGAATTCTCGACAGTCGGGATGGTGGCGACTACATCGTCGTCGACTATCGGGAGGGGCGCGATATCAACGGCCGCGACAAGGTCCCGGAGAAGCGCGTCAATCGCCGCTATGTCGACCTCATGCCGCGCAAGCAGCAATCCGATCAGACATTCGAGACCGATGCCGGCACGATCAGGTATATCGCCGTCGGCAATCCGACGGACGCCCGCCTGGTTACCGTCTTTGTTCATGGGCGCGGCGGTGACCGCAGTCTCGGCGTGAACGACTATACGTTTGGCGGAAACTTCAACAGAATCAAGAATTTGATGGTTCGCAACAACGGCGTTTACATCACGCCGGATGGCGGCAGTCTGGGCGACGCGGCCGTGGCGCGGATCCGCTCGCTTCTTCATGCCGTCTACCGGCAGGTGCCGGGCGCCCGGGTGGTGCTCGCTTGTGGTTCCGCCGGCGGTGCGGTCTGTCATGCCCTGGCGCATGATCAGCTGACAGCCGGGCGGCTCGCGGGAATTGCGCTATTGGGATCCTTCGGTTCGGACGCTTTCATCGGCTCCGCCGCCTATCTCAACCGGGTACCGGTCTTCATCGCCCATGGCGGCTCGGATTCGGTAATCCCATTCGATGGCCCCGAATCCTTCTATCGGAGCCTTCGCCAGACCCAAGGCTATCCGGTGCGCATGGTGCGTTTCGAGACGGGCGGTCACGGCACGCCGATCCGCATGACGGACTGGCGGGACATGATCAACTGGATGTTGAGCGTGCGTCTTCCCGGCTAACCGGCATAGCGGGCGAGGGTGGCCGCGGTCCCTTCGGCCCACAGGTCTCCAAGCGCCTTGGCGAAGGCGGACGAGAATTCCTCGTTCTGGCCGAGATCGCCGAAAATATCACGCATGGACAGCCATGCCGACGGATTGTCGCGCGCGGCGAGCGCGTTCGTGGTCAACCTGTCGGCGGCGATATCTTCGACCTTGATGGCGTTGCCTTTCTCGTCCATGCCGGCGCAATAGCGGCACCACAGCGCAACTTCGAGGGCCAATCCGTCGACTGGCTGACCAGCCGCGAGCCTTGCGGCGACGGTCGGCAGGATGAATTTCGGCTGGCGGTTGGAGCCATCGAGGCAGAGACGCGGAATGGTGTCGCCGATGGCGGGGTTCGAAAAGCGTTCGACGATCTTGTGATAATAGGCCTCGAGGCTGACACCGGGAATTTGCGGGACAGTCGGGATGATCTCGGTGAATTCCAGCTTCTTCAGGAAGCCGGTGACGAGAGGATTCCCCATCGCCTCGTGAACATAATGGATGCCCATCAGCCCGGCGGGATAGGCGATTGTCGCGTGGCCGCCGTTGAGGATGCGCAGTTTCATCAGCTCATAGGGTGCGACATCCTCGACGAACTCCACGCCGACGGTTTCGAGCGCCGGCCGCCCCTGCGGGAAATTGTCTTCCAGCACCCATTGACGGAAGGGTTCGCAGACCACCGGTGCGGTATCGTCAATGCCGAATTTCTCGGCGACGAGCGCGATCTCGCGCGGACCGGTCGCCGGCGTGATGCAATCGACCATGCCGCAGGGAAAGGCGACATTGTCGGCGATCCAGTCATGCGCGTCGTCATCGCGTCCCTTGGCGAGACCCAACACGGCATTGCGGGCGACATGGCCGTTTTCGGGCAGGTTGTCGCATGACATGACGGTGAATGGAGGAGTGCCTGCTTCGCGGCGGCGCATCAGCGCGGCGATGATCAGGCCGAAGACAGTCGTAGGCTTGGCCGGATTAGCCGCATCGGCCACGATATCGGGATGCGACGCGTCGAACCCGCCGGTCTTGGCGTCGACGAAGTAACCGCCTTCGGTGACGGTCAGCGAAACGATGCGGATTTCCGGGCTCGCCATCCTGGCGATCAATGCTTCCGGATCCACTTCGGTGAAATCGATCATCGCGCCGCTGATCGTCGCCGAGAAGCCGGCCGGATCGAGTTCGACCACGGTCGTCAGCCAGTCCTGCGGCTCCAGACGCGCGCGCATCGCCGCGTCATAGGACTTCACGCCGGCGCCGACGATCGCCCAGTCGCGGTCCCTGCCGCTTTCGAACAGGCGATGAAGATAGATCGCCTGATGAGCGCGATGGAAATTGCCGACGCCAATATGGACGATCCCCGGAGAGAGATCGGCCCGCGTGTAGCTCGGTTTGATGACATTGCCGCCGATAGCGGAGAGGTTGGTAAGCGAGAGCTTCGTAATCATGACCTTCAGCTCATCCAGTTGCCGCCGTCGACATTGTAGGTCTGGGCGACGATGTATTCGGCCTCGTCCGAGGCGAGGAAAACGGCCATTCCGGTAATATCCTCGGCGCGGCCCATGCGGCCGAAGGGAACGGCTTCGCCGACCTCCTTGCGCTTCTGGCCGGGGGCCTTGTGCTCGTATTTTGCGAAGAAGGCGTCGACGCCGTCCCAGTGTTCGCCATCCACAACGCCGGGCGCGATCGCGTTCACATTGATGCCGTGTTCGATCAGGTTCAGGCCTGCGGACTGGGTCAGGCTGATGATGGCGGCCTTGGTCGCGCAATATACCGCGACCAAGGCCTCGCCCCGCCGTCCCGCCTGGCTTGCCATGTTGATGATCTTGCCGCCGCCGCCTCGCTCGATCATGTGGCGCGCGACCGCCTGCATGGTGAACAGCGTCCCTCCGACATTGATGTTGAAGACGCGGTCATAATCCTCGCGCCGGATTTCAACGATGGGCGCGGCCGTGAACAGCGCCGCATTGTTGATCAGGATGTCGATGCGGCCTAAAGCCTCGACGGTATTCGCGACCGCCGCATCGATCGAATCCTGCTTCGCTACGTCCAGCTCGACCGCGATGGCGCCGTTGCCGAGCTCCGCGGCTGTTGCCTGGGCGCCCTTCAGATTGATATCCGCGATGGCAACGGAAGCCCCTTCGCGCAGATAGGCTTCGGCGAAGGCCTTGCCGATGCCGCGTGCGGCGCCGGTGATCAATGCCGCCTTTCCTTCGAGACGTTTCATCCGATCCTCAGACCCTGCCGATCAAATCGATGAATCTTGTCGGCCTGCGGTGTCAGGAAGATCGTGTCGCCGCGATTGAGGCCGACTTCACCGCTCGCCCTGACGGTCAGGGCGTCGGCGAGACCGGTTCCATTGATGTGGAAAAAGGTGTCCGAGCCGAGATGCTCCGAGACGCCCACCGTGCCGCGCCACGGTCCATCATTCTCCGAAACATCGATATGTTCGGGCCTGATACCGATCGTATGCGCACCGTATTTGTCCGCCTCGGCGCCCTCGATGAAGTTCATCTTCGGCGAACCGATGAAGCCGGCGACGAAAAGGTTGCGCGGCGTATGGTAGAGTTCCAGCGGCGAACCGACCTGTTCGATGACCCCGGCCTGCAGCACCACGATCTTGTCGGCCATGGTCATCGCTTCGACCTGGTCGTGGGTGACGTAGACCATCGTCGTCTTCAGGCGCTTGTGAAGCTCTGAAATCTCCAGCCGCATGCCGACGCGCAGCGCGGCGTCCAGGTTTGACAGGGGTTCGTCGAAGAGGAAGGCCGCCGGCTCGCGCACAATGGCTCGGCCGATCGCGACACGCTGGCGCTGACCGCCGGAGAGCTGACCCGGCCTGCGGTCGAGATAGGGCGTCAGATTGAGCACTTCGGCGGCGTTGGAGATCCGCTTTTCCTGCTCTTCTACCGAAACCTTGGCCATTCTCAGGGGAAAGGCGATGTTCTTGCGCACGGTCATGTGCGGATAGAGCGCGTAGGACTGGAACACCATAGCCAGCCCGCGTTTGGCCGGCGGGATGGAGGTGGCATTGGAGCCGTCGATTTCGATGACACCGCCGGTCACGTCCTCGAGCCCGGCAATCAAGCGAAGAAGCGTGGACTTGCCGCAGCCCGAGGGCCCGACGAAGACAACAAACTCGCCGTCGTTGATTTCCAGGTCCAGCGGCGGGATGACGGCCACATCGCCGAAAGACTTCTCGACCTGCTTGAGTTGAATGCGTCCCATCTCTCGCTCCTACTTCACCGCGCCGAAGGTCAGACCCCGGACGAGTTGTTTCTGGCTGAACCAGCCCATGATCAGGATTGGCGCGATCGCCATTGTCGAAGCCGCTGAAAGCTTCGCGTAGAACAGGCCCTCGGGGCTGGAATAGCTGGCAATGAAGGCCGTGAGCGGAGCCGCTTTGGCCGCCGTGAGGTTGAGGGTCCAGAAGGCCTCGTTCCAAGCGAGGATCACGTTCAGGAGAACCGTCGAGGCCATGCCGGGGATTGCCATCGGCGTCAGCACATAGAGGATTTCCTCGCGCAGGCTCGCCCCGTCCATGCGGGAAGCTTCGAGGATCTCGCCGGGGATTTCCCTGAAATATGTGTAGAGCATCCAGACGATGATCGGCAGGTTGATCAGCATCAGAACTACGACCAACCCGACCCGCGTGTCGAGCAAGCCAAGCTCGATGAAGATCAGGTACATGGGGTAGAGCACGCCGACTGCGGGCAGCATCTTGGTCGACAGCATCCACAACAGGATGTCCTTGGTTCGCTTGGATGGCACGAATGCCATCGACCATGCCGCGGGCACTGCGATGATCAATCCGAGGATCGTCGAGCCGAAGGCGAGAATGACCGAGTTGAAGAAGTGCTTGGCGTAGTCAGAGCGCTCTTGCACGACTCCGTAGTTTTCAAGAGTCCAGCCTGAGGTCAGGACCGCGATCGGTGTCTTGATCGCGTCGCCTTCCGCCTTGAAGGACAGGATGATGATCCACAGGATCGGGAAGAAGATCAACAGACCGATCCCCCAGGCGATGATGGTGTTGATCGTCTTGCGTTGCGTAGTGACTGCGCGGGCCATTGTCTGTCCTCCTCACGCGTCGAGGTTCTTGCCGACGATGCGCATCAGGAAGATGGCAACGATATTGGCAAGGATGATTGCGTAGACGCCGCCGGCGGAGCCCAGTCCGACATTCTGGCTCTCGAGCACACGCTGATAGATCAGGTAGGTTAGCGTCCTCGTGCCGAACGCGCCGCCGGTGGTGACGAAGATCTCGGCAAAGATCGACAGCAGGAAGATCGTCTGGATCAGGATCACGATGGTGATTGCGCGGGCGAGGTGGGGCAGCACGATATGGTAGAAACGAGACAGGATCGGCGCGCCGTCCATTTCTGCAGCTTCAAGCTGTTCGCTGTCGAGCGACTGGATCGCGGTCAACAGGATGAGTGTCGCGAAGGGCAGCCACTGCCAGCTGACGATCATGATGATCGACTGAAGCGAGGCCTGGCTCAGCCATTCCACCGGGGTCGCGCCGAAGAAGCGGTAGACATGGGCGAGAAAGCCGTTGCCGGGATCCATGAAGAGATTCTTCCAGACCAGCGCGGAGACGGTGGGCATCACAAAGAAGGGGGCGATGACCAGGATCCGCACCACACCCTGGCCCCACATTGGCTGGTCCAGCAGGATCGCGAGCAGAATGCCGAGGACGACCGTGATGACCAGCACACCGCCGACAATCATCAGCGTGGTGATGACGCTTGGCCAGAAGGAGCTGGAGGAGACAAAGCGGACATAGTTGTCGAAACCGACCCAGTCGAGCCCGTTGCCCAGCGAGTCGCCTCTGAGCGGCAGGTATTTCTTGAAAGAGAAGAAGAGCGTCATCGACAGGGGGATAAGCATCCAGCCAAGAAGCAGGACCACGGCCGGCGCCATCATGAGGCGTGCTGCGGAACGGGAATGCTGTGTAGCCATGGAGACACCTCCTCCATTGACGGGCGAACCCGTCGGGAACGGTACTACGGACGGTTAATCGGGAAAGAACCGGAGGGCGGCCAGTGGCCGCCCTCCGGTCGGGAGGCGACTTAACGGTAGCCAGCGGCTTCCATCGCGTCGTTGGTGATGGCCTGCGCCTTGGCCAGCGCTTCGTCGACTGTCTGCTGGCCGGCATAGACAGCCGAGAATTCCTGACTGACTTCGGTGGCGATGCCGGCGAACTCCGGAATGGCGGCGAACTGTACGCCGACATAGGGTACCGGATCGACGGTCGGATTGTTCGGATCAGCCGTCAGGATCGAGTCAAGAGTCATCTTCGCGAACGGGATATCCTTGTAGTTCGGATTCTCGTAGAGCGAGGTCCGCGCACCCGGAGGAACGTTGGCCCAGCCTTCGTTCTCTGCGACCAGTTCGATGTAGCCTTTCGATGTCGCCCATTCGATGAATTCTTTGGCTGCGTCGACTTTCTGCGAACCTGCCGGAATCGCGAGTGCCCATGCCCAGAGCCAGTTCGAGCGCTTTCCGAGACCATTATCCGGCGCGAGGGCGAAACCGACCTTGTCGGCTACTGTCGATTCATCCGGATTGGTGACGAAGGATGCCGCAACCGTGGCGTCGATCCACATGCCGCACTTGCCCTGCTGGAACAGCGACAGGTTTTCGTTGAAGCCGTTGGTCGCATAACCGGCCGGGCCGGATTCCTTCATCATGTCGACGAAGAAGTTCAGCGTATCTTTCCAGGGCTGGGTGTCGAACTGGGCGTTCCAGTCCATGTCGAACCAGCGAGCGCCGAACGAGTTGGACATTGCCGTGATGAAGGCGCCGCCTTCACCCCAGCCGGCCTTGCCGCGCAGGCAGATGCCGTTGACGTCGTTATCGCGATCGGTCATGGCAGCCGCGGCCTTGCGGATGAACTCCCAAGTCGGCGCTTCAGGCATTTCCATGCCGGCCTTTTCCATCAGATCCTTGCGGTACATGATCATCGAGGACTCGCCGTAGAAAGGCGCGGCGTAGAGCGTGCCGTCGACCGATAGGCCGCCGCGCATCGCGGGCAGAATGTCATCGACGTCGTAATCCGCCGACAGGCCGTCGAGCGGCACAAGCCAGCCCTGCTTGCCCCAGATCGGCGTTTCGTACATGCCGATCGTCATGATGTCGAAGGCGCCACCCTTGGTGGTGATGTCGGTCGTGACACGCTGGCGAAGAACGTTTTCCTCAAGCGTGACCCATTCGACGGTGTGGCCGGTCTTCTCGGTGAAGTCGTCGGTCAGGCCCTGCATGCGGATCATGTCGCCATTGTTGACCGTGGCGATCGTCAGCGTTTCGGCCGAAGCTCCGGAAACGACAAGCGACAGCGCGGACGCGCCCAAGAGGGCGCGGATGAGCATTTTCATGATTTTCCTCCCAATGCCCAATATGGGCAATTGCTATGAATGCGAGCAAATACTCACATCGGATTGCGCGCAAGTCAAGCGGGAGGTGGCGCACAATCTTGCAGTTGCAGCCGGCATCGAAGAATATTTGAATTAAATCAGACTGTTGAGCGAGGAAGCTCGTGCTCAATGCTTGAGCAGCAGTTCCGCTGTGTGCTCATTGGTGATCAGGCAGTTGATCAGCTTGCCCGTCATCGCGCCGCGGATGGCCTCGACCTTGGCTTCGCCGGCGGCGATCCCATAGATGGGATTTGGTGAATCCACCGCGAGCGGCGCGCTGTTCACGCGATCGTTCACCAGCCCGCGAATAACATCGCCGTTGGCGTCGTAGACCCAACTGGTGATTTCTCCGACCGCACCCGCTCGGTTGAAGGCGCGGATATCGTCGCGGGTCAGGAACCCGTCGACGAGAAGCGGGGCGTTCATGTCCATATTGCCGACGCCGACAAAGGTAACGTCGGCCTGGCGCGCAAGCTCGAGAATGTTGTGAACGGGTTCCTGATTGTGGAGCAGATGCTTTTCTTCCACCGAACGCGCATAGACGGGCAGGGGCATCGGATAGTGCTTGGCATTCGCCCGTTCGGCGACGCGTATAACGACGTTGTACGCGGTTGCGGAGCCGTCGGACATCATGTTGCCGAGCAACGAGACGATAGAGTGCTGGGGGCAATCCATCGGCGGCAGTTGTTCGACGCAGGCCCGAAGCGCACGTCCGGTCCCTATCGCAATGATCTTCGGGTGCTGCGACTTGAGGTGACGTTCCATCTCGGCCGCGCCGGCCTGCGCGACACCAACGATGGACGAGGGTGTGTCCGGATCGCTCGGAACCACCTCGCAGTTTTTCAGGCCGAATGCCTCTGTCAGGTGCGCGCTCAACTCCATGCAGTGCGCGATCGGGTGGTCGAGGCGCACCTTGATCAGCCTTTCGCTGACCGCGAGTGACACGAGACGCTGCGCCGACTGGCGCGATACGCCGAGCTTGCGGGCGATTTCGTCCTGTGTGTTTCCGGCGACATAATAGAGCCAGCCCGCGCGTGCCGCATCGTCCAGACGGCTGCTTTCGTTTTCAATCCTGCTAGCCATAATGCGATTCCGCCGCCCGACCCCGTTTCTTCAGCTGAGGCGCCATTTCAAAGAATTGCGTCCATTTGTCAAAAACGGTGAGCGTTCCGCCCTGGTCGAGGTCGCTGCGGGGGAGACCGCGCAGGTGGCTACCGCCGATGAAACGCCAGACCGGCATGCCTGCCTCCCGGGCGGCGACGATACCGGGCATCGAATCCTCGATGACCAGGCATCGTGAAGGTGCGACACCCATGGCCTCGGCGACAAACAGGAAGAGATCCGGCGCGGGCTTGCCGTTTTTCACTTGCGAGGCGGTGAACAGCCGGTCGCCGAAGAAGGGCGAGAGGCCGGACAGGTCAAGCGAGCGGCGGGCCCGCTTCGGGGTCGAGCTGGTTGCGACGCAGCACGCGACGTCGAGACGGTCTATCACCGCCTCGACGCCATGGATGGATTCCAGTTCTGTCTCGAACGCTTTCAGCAGATCGCTTCGGTATTGCTCCTCGAAATCGGAATCGAGATCGAGGCCGTAGGAGATGCGCACTTCAGCCGCGACCTTGGTCCACGAGCGGCCGAGGAAATGCTTCTGGACATAGGGAAAATCCACATGCACCCCGACACGGCCCAACTGGGCGATCAGAATGCGTGCGCTGATGACCTCGCTGTCGATGAGCACACCATCGCAGTCGAATATCACCAGCTCGATCGGCTGATGCAGCACCGGATCGAGGCCCAAAGTCTCCTCCTTCTTGGTCGCTCATATCCGTTATCACACGATTGGCGGAATTTCGGGAATTCCTTTCCCGGTCGCCGCATGAACCATGTCGGTTCAGGGTGAGCCGCGATGCCAATCGGGCACACAGCGCGCATCCGCGCGGAGCAATCCGGGACGGGAACCAAAGCAATGAAATGATTGAAAACCTTGGCACGCCCTAGGGGAGTCGAACCCCTCTTTCCAGAATGAAAATCTGGCGTCCTAACCGATAGACGAAGGGCGCGCATCAAGGTTCGGGGTCTATAAAAACATTCGCGATGATCCGCAAGCCCGTTTGCGGTGTCTTTTTCGGATTTTTTTCAAGGCTGTCAAAAGGTGCGGTCAGGGTGTGCTGAAAACAGCCTGCAGCGCATGCCGGATCCCCGGCATGTCACGCCCGTAGCTCGGAATTCCGAAGGAGGAAGCAGTTATTTCTTGCGCCTGCAGCGCCAGTTCCAGTCGCGTTCCGGACCGATATCGATATGAACCGATTCGGTATGGCAATAGGTGCCCACGCCGCCGCGTCCCGTCATCGAACGGAGATATTCCGCAAGTTGGGTTTTCGTCACGCCCTGAATCTGGATATCCGCCGCGGAGCAATACATGTGCAGCGAGTTGGACGAGCCGCTCGCCTTCTTGTTACGGGCCGGATTGCGGAATCCGGACGTGATAATCACGTCGCGACCGTAATGCTGTTCGACTTTCTTCAGGACGCGGACGAGCGCCGGCTTGAGGCAGGCGACATCGACGCTTTCCGTTTGGGTTTTCAAACCGTTCGGGGCGAGCCGCGCCAGACCGGCGGCGGACGCGAGGCGGATCGGACCGCCTTCCATATCGTCCTCATCGGGTGATTCGGATTTCAGTCCGAGCGCCCGCTCCCGGTCGACACCCGGCAGGCCCGAAGCGCCGGCCGACGCCATGACCGGGCGCTTCGCGGAAGCGGTTTCGCCGGAAGTGGAACTCCACAATTCGGCTTGCGTCTCTTTATTGACAAGTGGGGCGGGCGGGACAAGTGCGTTGGCGTTCGCAGACCGGTTGTTGGAAAAGAGCGCCAAAAGGCTTCCCGTACGCTTCGCCAGTCCGGAAATCGGCGGGCGGGGCGTCGGCGCACTCGGCTGGCCGGCGGCGGAATAGATGCGGGCCGTCGCCGGATCGATCGCACTCTCCGGTTCGCCGCCCGTCGGATCAATGGCCGCCTCGGGGTTCACGGGCGAATTTGAGGAGAGCGTATAGGCACCGGTCTCGGTTGGTCCGGCTGCAAGCACATCCGGTGCGCCCGGCGGCGTAATCGGAACGGCCTGCGTTGCAAGATCGGTGGAGCCGGTGATCAGATATTCGGGCGGGCGAGGGGCGTCGCCAATATCCTCATCGGCATAGGCGAAGGTCTGGCCGGCGTCGGGAATCTGGATGGCGGAGGTGTCGAGCGCCGACGCCATGCAGCCGCTGAGGCTCGTCGCGGCGACCAGCATGACCAGCCACCGCATATGTCTGCCTGCACGGCTTTCGACGTCGTTTCCGGTCAATTTCCCCGCCTAGTCCCCAATTCTCGCTATCGGGCATCTTTAGCCATCATTGCGGTGAATGGAAAGTTACCAGCAAACCGCGTGATTCCACAAATGCGCGAAAGCATGCCAATGCCGGCTAGGCGTCAAATCGGGCCAAAAGATGGTTCGCCGGCCCGCGTCGACGCCGCCGTCACCACGAGCCGGTATTCTCCATCGACGCCCAGGGCTCTGCTTTCGGCAGGGCCTCGCCTTTCTGCAAAAGCTCGATCGAAATGCCGTCCGGAGACCGCACGAATGCCATGTGGCCGTCGCGGGGAGGCCTGTTGATCGTGACGCCGCCGTCCGCCAGCCGCTGGCAGGTCTCGTAGATATTGTCGACCGCATAGGCGAGGTGGCCGAAATTGCGGCCGCCCTGATACTCTTCCGGATCCCAATTATAGGTGAGTTCGACCATGGGCGCGCCGCCGGCTTCGGCCAGTTCCTTGTCGTCGGGTGCGGCGAGGAAGATCAGCGTGAACCGTCCACCTTCACTTTCAATCCGCCGGACTTCGACCAGGCCGAGCTTGTTGCAATAGAAATCGAGCGACTGGTCGACGTCACGAACCCTGACCATGGTGTGCAGATAACGCATTGGAAACTCCTTCTTTCGCTGTTTTTCTAATGGTTCGCGCCAGTTGGACAAGGGGGTTTCGCAAGGTTTCGCCAGGTGCGGCCTGTGTAAAATTGCAAGGATATGTGCAAAACCGAGTTTCTGCCTTGTGGTGTTTCGATTGTGCGATGGTATCCTTCCCGAGAGAATCACAGTCGTTTTATCGGGACAAAAGCACGACTCATGGGGGACAAGGCATCATCTGCAGCGAGCCTGGGACGGGCCAGCGCACGGTCCGAGAACCCGGAGATCGTTGAGATTTCGGGAACGATCAAATGGTTCGACGTGGCCAAGGGTTTTGGCTTCGTGGTGCCTGACGAGGCGGCGCTCGGCGACGTCATGCTGCATGTCACCTGCCTGCGCCGCGACGGTTACCAGACGGCGCTCGAAGGCGCGCGCATCGTCTGCCAGGCAAAGCAGGGAGACCGCGGTCTGCAGGCCTTCCATGTCGTGTCGATGGACAATTCCACGGCCGTCCATCCGGCTGAGACGGAACAAAAGACCCATGTCCATGTCACGCCGACGAGCGGCCTTGAGCGCGTGATCGTCAAATGGTTCAATCGCACCAAGGGCTTCGGCTTCGTTACGCGAGGCGAGGGGACCGAAGACATCTTCGTCCACATGGAAACGCTTCGCCGGTTCGGTCTGACGGAGTTGCGTGCCGGGCAGGTGGTCATCGTCCGCTTCGGCGACGGCGACAAGGGACTCATGGCGGCCGAGATTTATCCCGATCTCGGCACACAATTGCCATCATCGCACTGATGACTTCGACCGGTTGAACGGACCGGATCAATGAAAAACCTCATTCGCATTTCACTCGCGCTGTTTCTGGGCGTGTCAGCGGTTTCCGCGCCGGTTCTCGGCAGTGCCCATGCGCAGGAAGCTGCGGCCAATGCGCCGATGCTTCTGCCGGTCGACGAAACGCCGCTGACGATCGAGCGCGATGGCGAGGCCATCGCCGCGTTCGATGTCGAAATTGCCGATGATTCCTCCGAACGGTCGCGCGGCCTGATGTTCCGCACAGAGTTTCCGGACGACCGGGCGATGCTTTTCGTCTTCGAGCAGAGCCGGCCCGTTGCCTTCTGGATGCAGAACACGCCGCGTTCGCTCGACATGCTGTTCATCCGTGCGGATGGCGAGGTTGAAAGCATCGCCCTCGACACGACGCCTTTCTCCACCGCCTCCGTACCGTCGCAGGGATCGGTTCGTTACGTGCTCGAGATCAATGCGGGGCTGACCGAAAAGCTGGGTCTTGAGCCCGGCGACCGTGTCGTCCATCCGATAATTTCGGGCGAAGCCGGATAGAGAGTTGCCGAGAAAACCGAGCCGTTGTATGCGGGGCGGGTCCGCGATTGTCCGTGGTCTGATGTCGGAGCGTAGCGCAGCCTGGTAGCGCATCTGGTTTGGGACCAGAGGGTCGCAGGTTCGAATCCTGCCGCTCCGACCATTTCGGGCAATACGCGAAAGGAATAGTGAAGAGAGGCCGCTCGTGACCGCCCGCATCTACAGCCCTTCGAAGACCGCGATGCAATCCGGCAAGGCCAAGACCGGCCTGTGGATACTGGAGTTCGATCGCGATACGCCGCGCACCGTCGAACCCCTGATGGGTTATACGTCCTCTGCCGATCCGCTTGCCCAGATCCGGTTGAAATTCGAGACCAAGGACGATGCGATCGCCTATGCCGAAAAGCACGGCATCGCCTATCGGCTCGACGAGCCGAAAGGCACCAAGCGCCGCGTGATCTCCTATTCGGACAATTTCAAGTACGACCGCAAATATCCCTGGACGCATTGAGTCCGGAATGCGCTTGACCGCACCGTTCGGCGCGGCCAAGACGTTTTCTGCACGGCCCCGTAGCTCAGCTGGATAGAGCACCGGCCTTCTAAGCCGATGGTCGCAGGTTCGAATCCTGCCGGGGTCGCCATCTCTCTGTGTTCAAGATCAGGCACCAAGCGGACTCGGGGCGAAGACTCGCGTCCGTGGGTTACCGGGGACGGGTGATGGATACCGGATCGCTGGCCGGGAATGTGTCTTCAAGGCCTTCGTCCAGCTGGTCCTCGCGTTCGGACCGTCTCTCGACGGCAGAGCGGGCAGCGTCCTCTGCCTCCTTCCGGGAATCGAATGCTGCTGAACGCTCGCTATCGATAACGTAACGCCAGCCTTCTTTTTCCTCGATCAGATAGTAGCCGATGTCAGCCATTGCTGTTCTCCTTGGGTTTGTAAGGAAAACGGTTTGCCGGGCATGGAGTTCCAAGCCCGGCGACCATTCTCGGACCGCAGATCAGACCGATGCGGCGGCTTCGAGCGCTTGTGCGAGATCGGCGATTATGTCGGCCGGATCTTCGAGCCCGATCTGTAAGCGGATGATCTCACCGCCATAATCGCGGGCGGAAACCGTCCGGTCGGCGAGTGAGACCTGCGCGGCGAGGCATTCGTAGCCGCCCCAGGAGGCGCCGAGACCGAAGATTTCCAGCGCGTCGAGAAATGTATGGGCCTGCTTTTCTCCGCCTTCGAGAACGATCGAGAAAAGCCCGCTCGCACCGGTGAAATCCCGCTTCCAGATGGCGTGGCCGGGATGGCTTTCCAGGCCTGGATGCAGAACGCGCAAGACACCGGGCTGCCCCTCCAACCAGCGCGCGACTTCGAAGGCTGTCGCCTGGTGGCGTTCGAGGCGGACACCCATTGTGCGCAGGCCGCGCAGCACCTGATAGACATCGTCCGGTCCGGCGCAGGCGCCGAGCGTCAGATATGCGTTCCACAGTGTTTCCCAGCAGGCTTCGTTGGCCGACACCGTGCCGAGCAGGACATCGGAATGGCCGCCGGGATATTTCGTCGCCGCATGGATCGAAATGTCGACGCCATGGTCGAGCGGCTTGAAATAGACCGGCGTGGCCCAGGTGTTGTCGAGCATCGTCACGATCCCGGCTTCCCGTGCAACGGCAGTGATCGCCGGGATGTCCTGCATCTCGAAAGTGTTCGAGCCCGGAGTCTCCGTGAAGATCAGCCTGGTGTTAGGCTTCAACAGGTCACGGATGCCGGCTCCGATTTCCGGATTGTAATATTCGACCTCGACGCCAAGGCGCTGCAGCATGGTGTCGGCAAAACGGCGCGTCGGAAAATAAATGGTGTCGACAAACAGGGCGTGGTCGCCCGCCGACAGAAATCCGAGCAATGGCACGGTGATCGCGGCGAGCCCGGAGGGGACGATGATCGTTCCTGCGCTTCCTTCCAGTTCGTTCACGGCGGCCGCCAAAGCATCGCTGGTCGGCGTGCCGCGGGTCCCGTAAGTGTAGCGCTGCTTGCGCGCTTTCATTGTCGCAGCATCGGGAAACAGGACCGTGGAACCATGCACGACCGGGGGATTTACGAAGCCATGATAATCCCGCGGATTGTAGCCGCTATGCGCCAACAGCGTGTTGATTCCTTTGGTGCCTTTTCCGGTCGGGCCGTTCATTTATAAGTGCTCCGGTGTTTGAGTCATGCGAAGGGGTGCTCGATTTCTTGCCAATAGGCAAGGAAGGCGGTACTCGCCCGGAACGATCTCACGCAATACGATTTCCATGGATGCGCCAAAAATAATCACGCCGAAGGTCAGAAAGGCGGCAAGCGGAGCGGTCCGCGTCGTTAGCAGCCTCTATGGTCGAGGCGGGGCAACGGTGAGGCGCCTGCGATATCGTTTGACGCGTCCGGTGCCGGCCGGCGTACCGCCGGTGTGGACCCGCGAGATGACGCAGATCGTGTTTCTTTCGATCTTCGCGACCCTTTTTGCGGCGGTCTTCGACCCCTATTTTCGCCCCTTCGCGGGCCCGGCGCCGAACGTGGTGCTTCGGTTCCTGCGCGATATTACGGATGTCGCCAAATCGGGCTGGTATATCGTGCCCGCGGTCGCCGTGATTGCAGTCATCGGGTTGCTGGACTGGAATGCGCTCCGACATGCGACGCGTCGCGCTCTTTTAAACGCCTATGGTCAGGCGGCCTTCATCCTGGCATCCGTAGCAGTTCCGGGAATTACGGCTAATATCATCAAGCAGATCGTCGGCCGCGCGCGTCCTGGGATTGTCGACAAGGCCGGAATTTACGGGTTCTCGCCCTTCGAGTTCGAACACGCCTATCAGAGTTTTCCATCAGGTCACGCAACGACTGCGGGATCTCTTGCCGTGATCCTGATGCTTTGGCATCCCAGGGCGCGGATACCCCTGTTGCTCGCTATGGTCATGCTCGCCTGCGGCCGGATTCCGGCCGGCGCGCATTACCCGTCGGACGTCGTGGCGGGCTTTTCACTCGGGGCGATCATGACGCTGATCTTCGCGCGATGGCTTGCCCGCCGCCGCGCCGTCTTCAGGTTCCGCGGCGATGAGCAATTTCCGGAACTGATCGAAAAATAGGCAAAAACGGCGTTTCGAAGCGCTGTGAATCGGTCCGGTAACGTTTCAGAAATAATTCATTTACCCTTGACGCTATTGCCAAATTGGCTTTGTCTTCCGTTGTGGAGGGAGGCATCGGTGGCGTTTTTGTATGAAACGCCGCCAGTTGTGAGCCATGGTTCGGCTCCGGTGAACCGATGCTCGTGCCCATCTGTAGTAACGTGAGCAACGAGAGGTTGAACTCTATGAAAAAATTTATGCTGACCGGCGCGCTTGGCGCAGCTGCCCTTGTATTCGCAGGCGCGGCGGCCTCGGCGGCGACGCTGGATGACGTGAAGGCAAAGGGATTTGTTCAATGCGGCGTGAGCCAAGGCCTGCCGGGTTTCTCCAATCCGGATTCGGATGGCAACTGGAGTGGCCTCGACGTGGACCTTTGCCGCGCGGTCGCCGCGGCAATTTTCGGTGACGGCAAGGCAGTTAAGTTCACGCCTCTCTCGGCCAAGGAGCGTTTCACTGCTCTCCAGTCGGGCGAAGTGGATCTTCTTTCGCGCAACACCACCTGGACTATGAGCCGCGATACGCAGCTCGGCCTGAACTTCGCCGGCGTCAACTACTATGACGGCCAGGGCTTCATGATCCGCACCTCCATGGACATCAATTCGGCTCTCGAACTTTCCGGCGCATCGATCTGCACGAACACCGGTACGACGACCGAGTTGAACGTCGCGGACTATTTCCGCGCCAACAACATGGACTACGAACTGGTCGCCTTCGAAAAGGCCGACGAAGTCGTGGCCGCCTATAATGCCGGCCGTTGCGATGTCTACACGACGGACGCATCCGGCCTCTACGCTCAGCGCCTGAAGCTGACCAATCCGGGCGAGCACAAGGTTCTGCCGGAAATCATCTCCAAGGAGCCCCTCGGTCCGGTCGTTCGTCAGGGCGATGACCAGTGGTTCAACATCATCAAATGGGTCCACATCGCCACGGTCAACGCCGAGGAACATGGTGTGACGATGGCCAATGTCGAAGAGATGAAGTCCAGTGAAAACCCCGAAGTGAAGCGCATGCTTGGCTCCGAAGGCAATTTCGGCGAATCCATCGGTCTCGACGCTGACTGGGCCGCCAAGGCCATCGCCGCAGTCGGCAATTACGGCGAAATCTTCGACCGCAATGTCGGTCCGGATACCCCGCTCGGTATCTCGCGCGGCGTCAACGCGCTCTGGACCAAGGGCGGCCTGATGTACGGCCCGCCGATCCGCTAAGCGAAATCAATCTCACCCGGCCGCATCGCGGCCGGGTGAATTTCTTTCCGGTGGGGACATGCCATTACAGATGGCGCGGAAGGCGGTTCGGCTTTTTCGTTAGCTGCCATGACATGTCCGTCACGACGAGCGGGTGAATAAGCATATGGCTGTTACCGACGTAACACCGAACGGCTCCGGCGATACTGCGCCGAAGGTCGCTCTTCTCAACAATCCGGAAGTCAGGGGCTGGATATTCCAAGTCATCTTGGCTGTCTTGATCGCCTACTTGGCGTTCGAGGGCTGGACGAATATGAACGCGAACCTGCGCGCCGCAGGCATTGCCTCCGGTTGGGGCTTCCTCGGCACCAATGCCGGTTTTGCGATCAGCCAGTCGCTCATCGAATATAGCCAGGCGTCTTCCACATACGGGCGCGTCTATCTCGTCGGGCTCCTCAACACCCTCCTTGTGGCGTTCTTCGGCATTATTTTCGCGACGATCATCGGTTTCATCGTCGGTGTGGCGCGCCTTTCGAAAAACTGGATGGTCAGCCGACTGGCCACTGTCTATGTCGAAAGTCTTCGCAACATTCCGCTGCTGCTGCAGATTTTCATCTGGTATTTCGGCGTTCTCCGCCTGTTGCCACAGCCCCGCGAGGGCTTCGATTTCGGGCCGCTCGGCCTTTTGAACAACCGCGGACTTTTCGCTCCGAAACCCGTGTGGGGCGAGGGGGCGGAGTTCATCCTCTACGCCTTCATCATCGCCTGCGTGATCGCTTGGGCGGTGGGCCGCTGGGCCCGCGCGCGGCAGATGGCGACCGGCCAGATCTTCCCGAGTTTCCTGGTCGGTCTTGGGTTGATTGTCTTTTTGCCGCTCGTCGTCTTCTTCGCGATGGGTGCGCCGCTGACCTGGGATATTCCGAAGATGGGCGGCTTCCGTCCGAGCGGCGGCATGACGATCATCCCCGAATATATCGCGATGCTGGTTGCTCTCTCGACCTATACGGCGTCATTCATCGCCGAAATCGTGCGTGCGGGTATCCTTGCCGTCAACAGGGGGCAAACCGAGGCGGCCCACGCGCTCGGTTTGCGCAGTGGTCCGACCTTGCGGCTGGTGGTCATCCCGCAGGCATTGCGCATCATCATTCCGCCGTTGACGAGCCAGTATCTGAATTTGACGAAGAACTCGTCACTCGCGGTGGCTATTGCCTATCCGGAACTGACCTCGGTCTTTGCCGGCACCGCGCTGAACCAGACCGGTCAGGCCGTCGAGATCATCTCGCTGACCATGCTCACCTATCTGACGATATCGCTTGTGACCTCGTTGTTCATGAACTGGTACAACAATCGCGTCGCGCTGGTGGAGAGATAAGCCATGGCCGAACAACACTCCGCAGCCGATATCGCCTTTGTCCGCCGTGAAATGCTGCCTCAGCAGGACGCGCCGATCACATCGAGGGGTATCGTGGCCTGGCTTCGCGAGAGCCTGTTTTCCTCAATTCCCTATACGATCCTGACACTCGCTTGCCTTTATGTGCTCTGGGTCATCATCCCCCCGCTGCTGAGTTTCCTTGTCACCAGCGCGGTATGGAGCGGCGCCGACCGCGCGGTGTGCGCAACGGAGGCCCAGGGGGGCGTCCAGCCGGACGGATGGTTCGGCGCCTGTTGGGCCTATGTCGGGGATTATGGCAACCAGTTCATCTACGGCCGCTATCCCAACGAGGAGCAATGGCGCGTCAACATCGTCGCGGTCCTCTTCTTCGGCGGACTTGCGGGATTGTTGATCCCATCCGTGCCTTACAAGCGCGAAAACATCATTTTCCTTGCAGTGATTTTCCCGATTGCGGCGCTGATTCTCCTTTCCGGCGGTCACCTCTCGGTCGGCGGTCTTTATATCCCGCTGGCCGTCCTTGCGGTCATCGCGCTTGCCGTCAGCTTCCTGTTTGCGAAGCTGTCGGACTCGGATCCTATTCCGGGACTGAAGAACATCGCGTTCCTCTTTATCGGCCTGTTCGTATTGCTCTTCATCCTCGGGTTCGATTTCGGCCTGACCCACGTGGAAAGCGAAGTCTGGGGCGGTCTTCTGGTCACACTTGTGATCGCCGTGACCGGTATTGCCGCCTCCTTGCCGCTCGGGATCGCGTTGGCGCTTGGCCGTCGTTCGGCGCTGCCGATCGTGCGCTTCTTCTCCATCGTCTTCATCGAGTTCTGGCGCGGCGTGCCGCTGATTACGGTTCTGTTCATGTCTTCGGTGATGCTGCCGCTCTTTCTTCCTGAGGGTGTCTCCTTCGACAAGCTCTTGCGCGCCCTGATCGGTGTGGCCTTGTTCTCGTCTGCCTATATGGCGGAGGTTGTCCGCGGCGGCCTGCAGGCGCTGCCGAAAGGCCAGTATGAGGGTGCGATGGCGCTCGGGCTCAACTGGTCGCAGATGATGCGCATGATCATCCTGCCGCAGGCGCTGAAGCTGGTGATCCCGGGTATCGTCAACACATTCATCGGCCTGTTCAAGGACACGACCCTCGTCCTGATCATCGGTCTTTTCGATTTTCTCGGACAGATCCAGTCGTCCTACTCCGACCCCGCATGGGCATCGCCGGTCCAGGCGATGACCGGCTACGCCTTCGCGGCGATCGTCTACTGGGTCTTTTGTTTCAGCATGTCCCGCTACTCCATGTTCATGGAACGAAAACTCGACACGGGCCACAAACGGTAAGGAAGCCACGCCATGACAGCCGAAAACGCAGCCACCGAAGAGGAAATCCGCGCGGCCGACCGGTCGAAAATGACGGTGTCCGAGACCGATGTCGCCGTCGAGATCGTCCAGATGCACAAATGGTACGGTGATTTTCACGTCCTGCGCGACATCAACCTCAAGGTCATGCGCGGCGAACGTATCGTCATTGCCGGCCCGTCGGGCTCGGGCAAATCGACGATGATCCGCTGCATCAACCGGCTGGAGGAACACCAGAAGGGCCAGATCATCGTCGACGGCAATGAGCTCACCAACGATCTGAAAAAGATCGACGAGGTGCGCCGTGAGGTCGGCATGGTGTTCCAGCACTTCAACCTGTTTCCGCATCTGACGATTCTCGAAAATTGCACGCTTGCGCCGATCTGGGTGCGCAAGATGCCGAAGAAGGAGGCCGAGGAGCGTGCGATGCACTTCCTCACCCGGGTCAAGATCCCGGAGCAGGCCAACAAGTATCCGGGCCAGCTCTCCGGCGGTCAGCAGCAGCGCGTCGCCATTGCACGTTCGCTGTGCATGAACCCGCGCATCATGCTGTTCGACGAGCCGACATCGGCGCTTGACCCGGAAATGATCAAGGAAGTGCTCGATACGATGGTCGGCCTCGCGGAGGAGGGGATGACCATGCTGTGCGTGACGCACGAGATGGGCTTCGCCCGTCAGGTCGCCAACCGCGTGATCTTCATGGACCAGGGGCAGATCGTCGAACAGAACAGCCCGGACGAGTTCTTCGACAACCCGCAGCATGAGCGCACCAAGCTCTTCCTGAGCCAGATCCTGCACTGATGCGTTTCATTCGATGGCTGGCAGCTCTGTTGCTGGCCATCGCGGCGGCGATTGCGCTTGGCGCAATTCCCGTATCGGTCGGTTCCCGCGCCGTAGCCGACGGCCAGGATCCCGTTCGCATCTACGTTTTCTCCAACGGATTTCATTCCGATATCGTATTGCCCGATCGTGACGGCGAGACGCTGTCCCGACTGGGACTTGCGGCGGCCGATTTCCCCGTCGATGGGCGAAGCGTCCGCTATTGGGCCGTTGGTTGGGGATCGCGCACGGCCTATACCAGCCTGCGCCGGGTCGTCGACCTGACGCCGGAGATCGTCGCCCGAGCGCTCGCCTTCGACAGAAGCGTCATGCATGTCCAGCCGTTCGGCGAAATCACCGGCGGAGAAGGTGTCTACGCGTTCGATCTGGCACCAGCCGACTATGATCGCCTGATTACCGGCATTCGCCGGTCATTCGCCGATGACACTCAGCCGATTGCCGGGATCACGCAGGGTTTCGGCGACCGTTTCTACCGCGCCCGGGGACGGTTTTCGGCTATCAGGGGATGCAATGTCTGGACCGGCCGCCGGCTGCGCGAAGCGGGCGTTGGAGTCGGGTTGTGGACGGTGTTCGCGCAATCTCTGGAATTCGGGCTCTCCAGGATTGCCGTGGCTCACTCCGAAATCCGGTAGCGATAGAGCCAGTCGAGATCGGAGAAGAACGCGGCGGGTTTGCGCATCGAGAAATAGAGGTTGCGCGCTTTTCTGCCCGCGCCGCTCTGGTGGTAAACCCAGCGATTGAATTCGGTGCGCTTGGCGACCTTCGCGACCCGGCCGCGCCGCATTGCCGAGTAGCGCGAAAATGATTTCGCCAGGTCGTCGGGCTGGTTCGCGATGCATATGCCCGCGGCATAACCGTCCTCGATCGCCATGGCCGCGCCCTGAGCGGCGAAGGGCTCCATGCCATGGGCTGCGTCGCCGATCAGGAGGATACGGGCGCTGTGCCATGAACCGGCTGGGTCGACCGCATTCAGCGGCCATGTCGTCCAGTTCGCTTTCTCGATTGCCGAAAAACCGTCGATGGAGCGCGCCTCACCGAGCAATTTCGCAAGAGGCCCGGCCTCTGCAGATTGCGCCCAGTCGCCCTCCTTCGATCTGCCCGTCGTGATCGCGACGACGTTCAGCGTATCGGCATTGCGCACGGGATAGGTGACGAGGTGGCCCTTCGGCATCATCCAGGCCGTGACGCATTTCGCATCGGAATTCGTCGGCGCAATTGCCCGCCAGGCAATTCGTCCGGTCGAGCGCGGTTTCGCCGAATCGCGAACGCTTTCGCGCACTTTCGACCAGATGCCATCCGCACCGATCGCGAGGCGCGAGACCATGACCGTCTCGCCATCATCGGATTGCAGGACCGTGGTGACATGCTCCCCGCTTTCCCTCACCTCGGCCACGGCATGGCCGGTCAGGACCCGGATCGCCGGATGCGCGTTGGCCGCCTGATAGAGCACGCCATGAAGCGCCGCCCGATGCGCCGTCAGATATGGAGCGCCCATCCGGTCCAGCCATTCCGATGTGATCGGCATGTCGAGAAGTATACGACCGCTGGGTGCGTCCCCCAGCCGGATGGAAGACGGCGTAATCGCCCGCTCGGCAAGAGACTCGAGCACGCCGAGCGAAGAAAGAATGGCGCTTGCATTCGGCGCCACTTGCAAGCCGGCTCCAACCTCCGACGGTTTCTCGAAGGTGTCGGCGATAGCGACCTCGAGACCGCGCTGGGCGAGCGTAAGCGCCGCAGTCAGCCCGGCAATGCCGGCGCCCGCGATGAAAATATTCGTCTCTTCGGTCACTGCGCCAAAATGCCTGTTAGCGTGATCTTTGCGTCAGGCCGCGGAACGGGCCTCGAAGACGCAGCCTTCGGGAAGGGTCTCTTCCGCGCCGAGTGATGCGTTGTAGACGAAGAGGGTCGAGCAATAGGGGCAGACCTTCTCGGTCTCGTCGCCCATGTCGAGAAAGACATGCGGATGGTCATAGGGCGGGTGCGCGCCAACGCACATGAATTCTTTGACGCCGATCTCGATCTTTGCGTGTCCAGCGTCGTTTTGAAAATGGGGCGTTCCGTGACCTGCCATGGTAAGTCCTGTCTCCAGAGCCTATGTGTTGATGCCGCAGTGCACCCTAGCGTCCCCGATCGGGAATTGGTAGCCAGCAGCCGCATTCGATAGCGGTTCGGTATTCAAACGGATTAAAAGAAGCAATGCCCCTTTTCGAGCACGACAATTTGAATCTCGCCTATTTCGATGAGGGGGAGCCGTCAGGCGATCCCGTACTGCTGATTCACGGTTTCGCTTCGAGCAAGACGGTGAACTGGGTCAATCCGGGTTGGCTGAAGACGTTAGGCGATGCCGGCTATAGGGTTATCGCGATCGATAATCGCGGTCATGGCGAAAGCGACAAGCCGCACGACAAAGAGGCCTATACGCCGGAATTGATGGCCGGCGATGCCGCAGCCTTGCTTCGGCATCTGCAGCTCGATCGCGCCCATGTGATGGGATACTCCATGGGCGCGCGCATCACCGCCTTTCTGTCTCTGGCGGAACCGGACATGGTGCGTTCGGCGATCCTCGGCGGCCTCGGTATTGGCATGGTGCAAGGGCTGGGCGGCTGGGAGGGAATCGCGGAAGCATTGCGTGCGCCGTCGATCGACGATGTGACCGGTGACCGGCCGCGCATGTTCCGCGCCTTTGCCGATCAGACAAAAAGCGACCGGTTGGCCCTGGCCGCATGTATCGAGACATCGCGCAAGAAGCTGACGCCCGAGCAGGCCGGCGAAATAACCGCGCCCACGCTTATCGCTGTCGGAACCAAGGACGACATTGCCGGATCTCCCCATGAACTGGCGGAGTTGATGCCGAACGCGACGGCCTTGGACATACCCGGCCGCGACCACATGCTTGCCGTGGGCGACCGGGTGTTCAAAAAGGCGGCGCTGGAGTTTCTGGCGGCGCATTAACGGGTCTTCAATTCCGTTGACGAAACGTTGAAGCGAATTCATTTAAATTCGACCGCCGATACGCTATCTTTCCACGACAACGGACCCGCTGACGGAGGCGAATATGCCGCAGCAGAAGAAATACGCTTCGGGCGCGCAGCTCGAATCGGTTGACCCGATCTGGTACGCCGTGCGCCACGAAGCGGACGCCGCGATTGACAACGACCGGGCGCTTGGTGCCTTCATGTTGTCGACGGTCATCAACCAACCCTCTCTGGAAGAGGCGGTGATCCACCGCATTTCCGAACGGCTCGACCATCCCGACATGCGCTCCGACCTGCTTCGGCAGACGTTTCGCGACATGATGGAAGACGACAGGTCCTGGAGCGAAGTCGTTCGCGTCGACCTTCAGGCCGTTTATGACCGTGATCCGGCCTGCACGCGGTTCCTGGAGCCGTTGCTCTATTTCAAGGGCTTCCATGCGATCCAGACGCACCGTCTCGCTCACTGGCTCTACCGGCAGGGGCGCAGGGATTTCGCCTTTTATCTCCAGAGCCATTCCTCGTCGGTTTTCCAGACCGATATCAATCCGGTAGCCAGGATCGGAAAGGGCATCTTCCTCGATCATGCGACCGGGCTCGTTGTCGGCGAGACCGCGGTGATCGGGGACAATGTTTCAATTCTGCACTCCGTCACACTCGGCGGAACCGGTAAGGAAGGCAGCGACCGGCATCCGAAGATCGGCGATGGCGTTCTGATCGGCGCCGGATCCAAGATTCTCGGAAACATCAAGATCGGCAATTGCAGCAAGGTCGCCGCCGGATCGGTGGTACTGAAGGACGTGCCCGAGTCGATGACGGTTGCCGGCGTACCGGCGCGCGTTGTCGGCGGCTCCGGTTGCAGCGAACCTTCCCGTGCCATGGACCAATTGCTCGAATCAGATTGAGCGCAGGCCGGAGGGTTTCAATCGGCGAGGGCGGGACGCAAGGCTTGCGTCCGCGCCCCATTCATGGTTTGCGTGCGGCCACCGCCGATACGACATGCAAGGAGCCCTAGGTGACATCCGAAGAACTGACGAAACTCACGCGTTTTTTCCAGAAGACCTTCGAAAATACGTCACTTGCTGTGAAACCGCGTCCGCGTATCGCAGATTCTGCCGAACTCTACGCCGGCGATGAATTTCTGGGCATCGTGACCCGCATCGAGGATGAAGGAGAAGTTTCCTACGACCTCTCCATGTCGATTCTCGATTTCGATCTCGAAGAAGATTGATTTCTATCGGCGGTCTGTCGCCAGCAATCCGTTCAGAAATTCCGGCAGGGCGGCGTTGATCTTCGCCCAATCCCGCAATAGCCGTGTCGGAAAGCGGACTTGCGCGGTCAATGTTTCCCCGAAATGGATATCCGTCTCACAGGGTGCGACGACGACGTGGTCCGTAGCCGCATCATCCTGGCAGCGCACGACAAACCGGCGCCCGTTTCTCATGTCGGGCACCGAGAAGATGATCTCCTCGTCGATATAGCCGTGCTCAGCTGAAAGCGGAGCCTGTTTCAGACCGTATCCCGCATTCGTCACAGGTCCCGCCAGCACATTCCGGTAGACCGCGTTGAAGCGGCCCGCCATGTCCGCCGATGTGGCGCGCGGCAGGATCGAGATAAAGATGATGGAATTCGTCGCCGGATCGATATCATTGAACGCGCTCGCCAGCCCATCCTTGAAGCCGGACATCGTTGGCCAGTGAACGTAAAGGTCGAGCCGGTTTGCGATGCCGGGATGCCGCTGATCGTTCATCCGGATCAGGTTGGCCGGAACGGTCACGAAATCGCTGCCGATGCTTATCCCGTAGGCTTCGGTCGAGGATGTGTATCCCGCGTGAACCAGCGATCGCCCATAGAGCTTGCCGGCCAACAGGATTGCCAGAGAAAGAAGGGCGAGGACACCGAAGCCGACAAATAGCCGAAATGCGAGGATCGGCATGCCCCTGCGGATGTCGAAACGTTCATCGGCGGTCGCCGCATGTGCTGGCATGAGTCCGTTCACCTGCCCCGAAATGGCACAAATTTTCTGGCATCGAATGTGCATCACTCGACACCGTTATGGTAAAAATTCGGTAAATGAGGGTGGTGTCGATGATTGCGTTCATGGTGTTTGTGACAGGTATGGCGGTATCGCTGGCTGTTTTCTTCCTGGCGCAGGGTCTTGCGGGTTTTACGCCGCAATTCGACAGGGAGACGTTGGACCGGGTCGGCCTTGTCGGCGCATTCGTTCTTTACTGCGGGGCCGGGCCGGTTTTGCTGGTTCGCTCGATCGATCGGGCGACAAGTGAGCGGCCGGCCGTCATGCTGCGCAACACGGCGCTGCTGACTTTAACACTTCTCCTGTGGACCGGGGCGCTGGGCGTGGTCGCGGTTGAAAGCACGCGGACGCTCTTGTAGGAGCGCAGCGGACGCGGACCTTTCGCGGAACGGATTTTCACCGGAAACAAGGATGCTGCGGCATGGCGCTTTACGAACTTGACGATGTCGCCCCCGACGTCGAGGGCAGGGGACCGGCCTTCGTTGCGGAGGATGCACGGATCATCGGCAACGTCACGCTCTGCGAAGACACCAGCATCTGGTTCGGTTGCGTGCTGCGCGGTGACAATGAGCGCATTTCCGTCGGACCGCGAAGCAATGTGCAGGAACACAGCGTCATGCACACCGACATGGGCTTTCCGCTGACAATCGGCGAAGGCTGCACGATCGGGCATCGCGCGATGCTTCACGGTTGCACGATTGGCGACAACAGCCTGATAGGCATTGGTGCCATCGTCCTCAATGGCGCAAGGATCGGCAAGAACAGCCTCGTCGGTGCCGGCGCTCTGGTCACGGAAGGCAAGGAATTCCCGGATAACAGCCTGATCATCGGATCGCCCGCGCGGGCGGTCCGCACATTGGACGATGCCGCAGTCGAGTCGCTCAGGGCATCCGCGGAGCACTATGTCGAGAATGCAAGGCGATTTACAAGCGGCCTGAAACGCCGCGACGACTGACATCCCAAAAAAAGAAGCCGACCATCTAGGATGGCCGGCTTCGAACCCGGTCGTTGGGGATGGGATGGTTTGGGGACCCGACCGGGAACTCCTTTGTCGACCTAGAAATTGCCCGCAATGATGTTGGGGCGGTCGTCGATGATGTCGACCCACTTGCCGGCATTGGCCGTGGATTGGCGTTTGAGATAGCGGTAGCGAGTGTCGCGCCAGTCCAGGACCTTGCTGACAAGGTTGTCCAGGACGAAATCGCCCTGGTCGGTACGTACGGTCAGCACGGCATGGCCGTCGCCATTCGGCTGAAGCACGACCGTGATCAGCAGGTTCGATGTATGGAACCCGGCCTGAATGAGCTCGTGGCGTTTTTGAAGTACATAATCTTCGCAATCGCCATATTTGACCGGATAGGACCAGATTTCCTCGCGGCCCCACATCTCGAGGTCGGTTCGCGGCGCGATCGTGGCGTTCACGCGTGCATTGATTTCGACCATCTTGGCCCAAGCGCGCTGGCTCAAGTGGTCCGGCGTATTGTTGCCTGTCGCGCGGCATTCCTTGGGAACCTGCTGGCAGAACTCATAGTGGCCGATCGGCTGGCTGGTCGTCCGGCCAGTCGTCATCGGCATGGCATTGGCCGCATTGGCACCAATGAACGCGCCCCCCGCGATCAACCCCAACCCCAGAACAAGTCCTTTTGAGATCTTCTTCATTCCATCGTCTCCCCGATGGGAAGACATTGGCACGAACTATTTTAGCTAACGCCAAAAACGCTGTCGGCATTTAATGAAACAACAATGTAGTTTTGAATAAAAGTCACGGAAAATAAGAAGCTATTTTTGCGAAAATACAATTCAAATTTTATACAATTTGCGATTGCGCCGGGACGGCTGTTTTCGGCAGGATGTCACGCTCCACTATCAGACGCCAAAACAAGAAAAGCGCCCCGAACAGGCGAGGCGCTTTCCCTGGAGGTCGGCTAGAAACTAGCCGAGATACTGTTTGAGCGTATCGCGCCTCTGAACGACGGCGAATTCGATTGCGATGCCGTCCTCGAAATGGCGAACGACCTGTCCGCGCATATTGCCGAGCGTGACCAGCGTTCCGATTGCCGGGCGGACATTGATCTCGATCGCTGCGCCGGAAACGGACAGGTCGATTATGCGGCAACGATATTGACGGCCGTCATCGAGCGTCAGTATGCCGGACGGGTTGCGCGGCTGGATCCGCTCGTGACGGCGGTCTTCCGGCAGGTCGAGTTCATGCTTGTTGGCTAGCCAGGTGAGCTGTGCGGCAAGCTTTGCCTTCTTGCGCGGGGTCGTGTTCAGTTCCAGGGCAAAGCCGTCGTCGCGAATGCGCGCGACCTTGCCTTCCAGCCGTCCGATATGGTCGATATAGGCGATCACGCGCTCGCCGATCCGCGCTACCGCGTCCGTTTCGAAGAAAGCGCTTCCCGGCGACATGTCGATAACCCGGCACCGGTGCTCCGTCCGATCGGACAGCATCAGGCGCCCGTGAAGCATCACCGTCACCCGCTGATACTGACGGCGATCATGATCGGATACGGTGTGCTGTGCGCCGAGCATTCTGCGGTTGGTCCGGTTCGACAAAGGGGACGCCGCAAGAATAGGGTTCTTCTGGTTAACGGGCCGTTATTGTCTCTCGTATGAAGACCCTATGATTTTGCCTGCGAAATAGCGGACTATTTCTTGCCGCCATCGACGATCCGAAAGGCGCGGATGGCTCTGGTTGGGCCGGTTTTCCCTTTTCCGTCAATGACATGTAGGCGGTTCTGCAAGCCGTTTCCCGTCTCATCCCGGCGCCGCTGGATCGGGATGGAGGGACGGCTCTGCAAGAAAACAAGGCCGGCATCCGGATTCAAATATCGGACGCCGCGCAATTCCAGCCGCGCGGGTACCATGCCCCACCAGTCCGGAGACGTGAAGGTCGATGCGATTCCCATGATGCGTGTTGTGCCGCCGGCAAGTGGAAAAAGCCCCATCTCCATCGCGACGCCTGTGCCTCCCGGACGCTTCGCCATGATGTCGAGGATGACCACGGACTTGCCGCGATCGACGGAATGGACGATCCGGGTCAGTCCCTGCCGGTCTTCAGGCAGGAAGATATCCGCAAAACGAGCGCCCTTCAGTTCCCCGCAATGCAGGGAACAAATCCTGGAGCCGGCAATCCTGAAAATGGTGTCTTCGGAGTCTGTCTTGTCGAGTAGCATCACCGACGGCAGAAGCTGTCCCAGCCCGGCCGGGGAGATCCGCGACCGCGTGGGTGCGGGAGCATCGCCGCGCATCTCGTTCCAATAATCATACAGTGCGACCGTGTCCTTGTGGCGCATCACCAGACTGTCCCCATTCCCGAATGCACCTTCTGTGCCAATTCGGCACAGATCCGCGCTGTTTCACCATCCGAGGGTCGAAGGCGCAGATTTCGGGCCAGTCAGGAGTCCCGGGTCAAGTTAAGGTTAATGATTGGTTTCCATTGAATTGGCCGGCCGGATTTGCGAGGGTCATGTCAACGAAAATTGCTTCACAGCATCTTTTCAGGGGATGGGGTAGGGGACTCCGCCGGGCCATTCGAGCTAATGCTTGAATGGCCCTTTTTTTTCGCGCGATATTGGGCGAAGACACGAATCTCGCTCATGACCGATCAGCACCAGGAACCACCCGAACTTGAAGAACGCCCGGTTCCTGCACCGGTGTTCAATCTGCATGGCGCGATCGTCACGCTTTCGCTTATCTGTATCGCAGTTCACCTCGTTCGAACGCTGTTCTTGTCCAGCCGCGTCGACACCTGGCTGCTGCTGAACGGAGCCTTTTTCCCGGTCCGATATGCTCCGCAGGTCTTCACACTCGATTTGCCGACGATTCTATCTCCTATCACTTATGCTTTCCTGCATGGCGGCTGGGTTCATCTCGGCGTCAACATTGTTTGGCTCGCGATTTTCGGCTCGCCGCTCGCTTACCGTATCGGTTGGCGGCGCAGCGTGCTTTTCTGGATCGTGACTGCGGGATTCGCGGCAGCCACTCATCTGGTCGTTTTTTTCGGCGATGCGGTCCCCGTCATTGGAGCATCGGGTGCCGTTTCAGGGTTCATGGGCGCGGCCGCGCGTTTCGGATTGCGGGCCAATCGGCGCAATCCACGCCGCGGATTCGACGGGCCGTTGCTTTCCATCGGCGCAAGCCTGCGCGCGCGCGGCGTGCTCCCGTTTCTGGTGATCTGGATCATCATGAATGTCGTGGTCGGGCTTGATCTATTCGGCGTGCGCCAAGGGGCCGGAATTGCCTGGGAAGCCCATATTGGCGGCCTTGTCGCCGGGTTCTTGCTCATACCGCTTTTCGATCGGAAAAGATGACCTGACGCAGGCCGCTTGCAAAATCGCCTAGCGCAAAGCATTCTTTCGGAAGGGGGAAATGAGGAGGAATGCGTGCCATGATGGTCAAGCACATACTTGCCGAAAAAGGTGCAGACGTCTTTACCCTGTCGGCGGACTCGACCTGCAAGGAAGCTGTTGCCGCCCTTGCGAAATACAATATCGGCGCCCTCGTTGTCGCGGGACCGGACATGACGATCAAGGGAATCCTGTCAGAACGCGATATCGTTCGGGCCCTCGGTCGAAGCGGCGGCTCGGCGCTGGACAAATCCGTTTCCGAACTGATGACTTCGAAGGTGCGCACCTGCACCGAGGATTCGACCGTTCCGGAACTGATGGAGCTGATGACCGAAGGCCGGTTCCGGCATCTGCCGGTCGAGCGTGACGGAAAGTTGATCGGCGTGGTTTCAATCGGCGATATCGTGAAGCGGCGCATCGAGGAAATCGAGCGCGAGGCTGATGATATACGCTCTTATATCGCCTCGGCCTAGGCCAGTTCGGCCAAGCGCCTGAGGTCCGGCAGGCGTTCCATCGCGACTTCATAGCCGCGGTCGATCGCGTCGGATGCGCGGTGGAAATCGGCGAGGCCTATATCCGAGAGGCGCGGATGCAGCGCGTAGTCCGGCGGGTCACCGGCCAACCGCGCCCGCGAGATGCGATCCTGAATGATGTTGTAGGATTCCACCATGACGCCTGAAATCCCCAGCCTGACCGGTGGCGTCGGCTTTGTCTTGTGCGCCGGCCGTTTGCTCTCGGTTGCTTTCACGTTCATTTCGGCGCGTGGCACCCCGTGCTTGACGATGCCGGACCGGCCAAAAATATCGTAGTTCAGGTTCACGGCCACCACCCGACGCTGTTCATATGCCCGGCAAACCGAGACCGGTACGGGATTGACCAGGGCGCCATCGACCAGGATCTTGCCGTTGCAGTCGACGGGTTCGAAAATGCCGGGCAGGGAATAGGAGGCTCGCATGGCAACGATCAGGTCTCCGTGCGTCAGCCATATCTCGTGACCGGTGGCAATCTCCGTCGCGACGGCGACAAACGGTTTCGGCAGATCCTCGATCTGGATGTCACGCATGTGAGAATCCATTTCCCGGTTCAGCCGCATGCCGCCAAACAGGCCGCTGCCGGCGAACTGGATGTCGAGCAGACCGAGCATGCGCCGCCGCGACAGCGACCGCGCGAATTTCTCCAGCTCATCGAGCTTGCCTGCAAGATAGCAGCCGCCGACCAGAGCACCGATCGAGGTGCCGGCAATCATGTCGATCTTGATGCCGGCTTCATCGAGCGCATGCAAAACGCCGATATGTGCCCAGCCGCGGGCCGCTCCGCCGCCGAGTGCAAGCGCGATACCCTGCTGACCTTTCGGCGCGGGAACCTCGTCATTGGCGACCGGTCCGATATCGGCGCCGTCACCCTTGCGTTTCGAGAATGCGACCAGATGCATGGCCTTCTTCGCTCACTCCGGCATTAGACCGGTGAGTCTGCATGGAAATGGTGTCAAATCCGTGAAAAATCTTCGCGATGCGGGGCTTGGGACTTTTCAGCCATAGACCTTTCTGGGGTCGAAGCGCGGTGTGTCCGCGGCGTCGAAGACCAGCCGCGATCGGCCGTCATCAGTCTTTTCGAGAACGCGGTAAAAGCAGGACTTGCGGCCGGTATGGCAATTGGCGCCGTCGCCGGCGGTCTCCACCTTGATGAGAACGCAGTCCTGGTCGCAGTCGATCCGGATTTCTTTCACGGTCTGCATGTTCCCGGAAGTTTCGCCCTTTTTCCAGATCTCGGATCGCGAGCGCGACCAATAATGGGCGACACCGGTTTCGATGGTGAGGTGGAGCGCCTCGGCGTTCATATGCGCGACCATCAGGACCGTATTGTCCGAGGCGTCGACCGTCACCGCCGTGATCAGACCGTCGGACGAAAATCGAGGGGCGAGGATGTCGCCACCTTCCAGCTCGGCTTTGGAAGCTGCGGCGGGAAACATTTCTGTCGGAGTGTCGCTCATGCAGGGGCTCTACGCCGCCTGTCCCGCCGGATCAAGCAGGCTACCGGCCGCGCACCATGGAAATGAAGCGCGCCTGTTCCTGCGGATCGTTGCGGAAGGTGCCGGTGAAGGTTGTGGTTAGCGTTGTCGAGCCTTGCTTGCGGATGCCTCGCATCGCCATGCACATGTGTTCCGCCTCAATCATCACCGCGACACCGCGGGGCGAGAGAGCTTCATCGATCGTGCTCGCGATCTGCGCAGTGATGGACTCCTGCGTTTGCAGACGCTGCGCGAAGATATCCACGACGCGAGCGATCTTCGACAGGCCGAGAACGCGTCCGTCCGGCAGATAGGCCACATGCGCCTTGCCGATGATCGGTACCATGTGGTGTTCGCAATGGGAGTGGAAGGCGATGTCCTTCACCAGCACGATATCGTCATAGCCGGCGACTTCCTCGAAGGTGCGGCCAAGCACTTCGTGCGGATCCATGTCGTAGCCGGAAAACATCTCGCGATAGGCATTCACGACGCGCTGCGGGGTATCAAGCAAGCCTTCGCGGTCGGGATTGTCGCCAGTCCAGCGAATCAGCGTACGAACGGCCGCCTCCGCTTCTTCTCGCGTGGGGCGTGCCGGCGTTGCGGTCAGGTTTTCCTCGTCCTTGTCCTTGGAAAAGGTGCTGACGATGGCATCCATGAATGTGTCTCCCGTAGTTCCGATCATACGCCGGAACGAGTTAAACGGACCACTGATCATTCAGTTAATCGAAATTGCCGTTGTTCCGTCAACGGCATGGGGCATATGCCTTGTTCCCGCTCCGTTGTAAAATATATAAGTGCAGGAGACCGGCAGAACAGGCCCCGGTCCGGAAATTGCACCCGGAGAGTGGGAGCGCATCGTGATTGACGACATCTACAATTCGAAGATCCTTTTGTTTGCCGGGAATATCGCTCGTACCGCGCGGCTGGATAATCCGGACGCGTCGGCCAAGGCGCATTCCAAGCTTTGCGGCTCCACCGTGACAATCGATCTCAAACTGGAGGGCGACGAGGTGTCCGATTATGGGCAGGAGGTGAAAGCCTGCGCACTGGGACAAGCCTCGTCCTCGATCATGGCACGCCATATCGTGGGTGCTTCCGCTCAGGAACTGAGGGACGTCCGCCAGCAGATGATTGCCATGCTGAAGGCCGATGGTCCCGCTCCGACCGGCCGCTTTGCCGACCTGCAATATCTGATGCCCGTCAAGGACTACAAGGCGCGTCATGCTTCAACTCTGCTGGTCTTCGACGCCGTGGTCGACGCGCTCGACCAGATCGAGGAAAAGCGCGCAAGCGCCGCTTGACGGGTTTCGGACATGTGCGCCCACGAGACAGATCGCAGGCAGGAGACAGCCCGGCCGCGCAGCCGAAACTGGCAGGGTGCCTGGCCGAAGACTCCGGGGCGCCTGCTCGGGACGTCACTGATAAGGTTATACCAACTCACCCTGTCGGGTTTCATCGGGAACAACTGCCGGCACATGCCGACCTGTTCCGAGTATGGTTACGAAGCGATCGCCCGGCACGGCCTTCTGGCTGGAAGCTGGCTGACCCTCAAGCGGGTCGCGCGCTGCGGTCCCGGCGGGACCTGCGGCATCGACAACGTTCCCGAGAAGCTTAGATAACCGTACCGAAGGGGCATAATTCTGATCGGTCAGGAAAATTCCGAACCGATTGGCTTGCCGGCAATTGTATTTTCATAACAGCTGTTTAGTTGTGACCTTGAGCACCAGCACGATGGAGCCCTGCGGTGGACGAGACCCAGACGTCACAAGCCGAGTCGTCCAACGACACCGCCTACGCTGATATCTACAGCGAGGACGGCTCGATTCGTGCCGACTATCTGGACCGCATCGACCGCTTCATCGAGGAGGAAGATGTCGAGGCGCTGGCCGATGCGGTTGCGCCGCTTCATGAATCCGAGCTCGGTGACCTGATCGAGACTTTGGAGGCCAGTTCCCGCCGCCAGCTGGTGTTGCTCCTTGGCGACCGTTTCGATTTTTCTGCCTTGACCGAGGTGGACGAGGGCATCAGGCTCGACATCATCGACGCCCTGCCGAACGACCAGATCGCAGTTGCCGTCCAGGCGCTCGATTCGGACGATGCGGTCTACATCCTCGAGGATCTGGAGGAAGCGGATCAGGCCGAGATCCTGGCCAAGCTTCCGTTCACGGAGCGAATCCGGCTACGCCGTTCGCTGGACTATCCCGAGGAAAGCGCCGGACGGCGCATGCAGACGGAGTTCGTCGCCGTGCCGCCTTACTGGTCGGTCGGCCAGACGATCGACTATCTGCGCGACAGCGAGGATTTGCCGGATTCCTTTGCGCAGATATTCGTCATCGACCCGACCTTCCATCTCGTCGGCGCCGTGGACCTCGATCGGCTGCTGCGCACGCCGCGACCGGTCAAGGTCGAAGAGGTCATGCACGAGACCCGCCACGCCATCCCGGCCGAGATGGACCAGGAGGAAGCGGCGCAGATCTTCGAACAGTACGACCTTCTTTCCGCTGCCGTGGTAGACGAGAACGAGCGGCTCGTCGGCGTGCTGACCATCGACGACGTGGTCGACGTGATCCAGGAAGAGGCCGAAGAAGACCTGAAGCGCCTCGGCGGTGTCGGCGACGAAGAATTGTCGGACTCCGTGTTGGAAACCACGAAGTCGCGCTTCACCTGGTTGCTGATCAACCTTGCAACCGCGGTCTTGGCCTCATTCGTGATCGGTCTGTTCGATGCGACGATTTCGGAGATGGTGGCACTGGCTGTCCTGATGCCGATCGTCGCTTCGATGGGTGGCAATGCCGGCACGCAGACCATGACGGTCGCGGTCCGGGCGCTCGCGACGCGCGAACTCTCCATCTACAACGCTGCGCGCATTATCCGCCGCGAGCTGACCGTCGGCTTGATCAACGGACTCGTCTTCGCTCTGCTCATGGGGGTGGTCGCCTCGCTGTGGTTCGGGGATTTCGCGCTTGGCTGCGTCATCGGGACTGCGATGGTGGTCAACATGGTCTGCGCCGCGCTAGCCGGTATTTTCATTCCGCTGATGCTCGACCGATTCGGCGCCGACCCCGCGATCGCGTCCAGTGTGTTCGTGACAACCGTGACCGATATCGTTGGCTTTTTTGCCTTTTTGGGACTTGCGGCGTGGTGGTTCGGCATTTAGGCACCGGGCATCGATATTCGCGCCGGGCAAATATTTGACTTTTACGTAAGAGTGTCACAATCATGCCCTCGCGTAAGTCATTGATCTTGAAAGAACCGGTGTATGCGGGACTACTACACCATTACGGAACTCACCCGTGAGTTCGGCATATCGACGCGAACCCTTCGGTTCTACGAAGACGAGGGTTTGATTCATCCGGTTCGCCGCGGACGCACGCGCCTGTTCCGCCCAGCTGACCGGCTTTTGGTGAAGCAGATCCTGCGCGGAAAGCGGCTCGGGTTTTCGATCGCCGAGATTCGCGAAATCATCCAGATGTACAAGTCGCCGCCCGGAGAGGTCGGCCAGTTGCGCACCATCATTGCGAAGGCTGCAGAAAGGCGCGAGGAACTGCGTCAGAAGCGCAAGGACATCGAGGATACGCTGGCCGAACTCGAACAAGTCGAGGAAGCGTGTCTCGGTCGCCTCGCGGAGCTGCGTGTCACTTCCTGAGGCTATCCCTCAGATCCAGCGGTTCACTCGTTTTTTGTAGTCGCGATAGGCCTTGCCGAAATGCGATTCGAGGTGCTTTTCCTCGCGTTCGATCGCCAGTTTCTGGGTTGCATAAGCGGCGATGAAGGCGAGTGGAAAATACCATGCGATCCCCGAAATGAGGCCAGCCCCTATGACCAGCATGGTGTTGGCTGCATAGATCGGGTTACGCGAAATGGCGAAAACGCCCTTCGTCACCAGATGACGCGATCCGCGATGCGGCATGATCGTCGTTTTCGCCCGATGCATGGTCGTCATCGCGGCGATATCGATCGCGAGCGCCACGATGATCAGGATGAAGCCGAAGCCAAGCAGGAGTTCGCTTACCGCGCCGATGAACCAGGGAGACGGAAGCGCCCGTCCGAGGAGCGCGCCAAAGATCAGGGCAGCAACGTAGATGATCGGAGGCCAAGGAAACCGGTTGGGCCGTTCGGCGAAGGGCTGCTTGTCAGTTGTCATCGGAGAAGGCCTCTTTCGAACATGCGTCCGTCAGTTCAGCGACCCGCGGATCGTTACTCTGGGAGAGTTCACCCTTAAACACGCCTTCGAACAAGTCGTTTTCCTGAAGCTTCGACAGCGCGCACCCGCAAAAAGCCTCGCATGTGTTGGCCTCATATTGGGCGCTGCATGTGGCTACGCATGAACGAACGAAGCTGGCGCCCTGATCAGGGGGGCTGACAAGCGAAAACAGATAGACGCAGGCGATCAGGATCGGCTGATGCAGCAGATAGGTGGCAAGGCTGTGCCGGCCGAGAAAGCGAAGGGCCGCGGAGAGCGTGTTCCGGCCGGGCGGATGGGCGCGCAGCCAGTCGGTCGCGTTCGTGCCGATCATCAGGCGACCGGCGCCCATGCCCGCTAGAACAGCGGCGAACCAGGGAAAGACCGGTACGAAATCATTGGAGCGCGGCGGAAAGGGCGAGAGACCCAGCCATGCCAGCCAAGGCGCGTCGAAAGCCGATGTCTTGCCCCAGAATTGAACCGAGAACCAAAAGGCGGCGATTACAAACAGGGCTGGCGCTGGCAGCCGCAGAAAGGCGAGGCCGACAACGCTTGCGAAGGCGATGTGGTGCAGGATGCCAAAGAACACATAGGCATCCGGCGTGAACCAACGCGTAGCAACCGTAATCGCCAATGCCGCCGCAACGATCATCGCGAGCCGACGTCCATAGCCGTTCCATCGGATACCATTGATATGCGCCAGGACGAGGCTGATCCCGACGAGGAACAGGAAGCTGGCTGCGATCGAGCGGGCGAACCATTTCAATGGACCGGAGCCGGCTGTCCCCGGATCGAGATAGCCGAAAAACTCCAGATCCCAACTGAAATGGTAGACCGCCATGGCGATCAGGGCGACGCCGCGCGCGATATCGATCCAGTCAATACGGCTGGAGGGAGCGGCGTCAGTCATTGTCATGGCCGTGGTGGCGCACTACCGTTTGCATGACCGCCAGCTATCGCACGGCGAAGCAAGACTGCAAAGACCAGGATTGGACGTGATGAAAATACTGCCTGCAAACGGAGCAGAGATACCGGCGCTTGGCCTCGGCACTTGGCAACTCAAGGACGACACCTGCATCGAGATTGTTTCGAAGGCGCTCGAGACCGGATATCGCCATGTCGATACCGCGCACATGTATGGAAACGAGAAGGAAGTGGGGCAGGGCATCCGGGCGGCATCGGTGGCCCGAGAGGACGTTTTCCTCACCACGAAGGTCTGGCCGACGGATATCGGCGAGGGCGATTTGCAACGCTCGGCCGAGACGAGCCTGTCGGCTCTCGGAACCGACTATGTGGATCTCCTGCTCATCCACTGGCCGAACAAGGCCATTCCGCTGGCCGACAGCATCGCGGCCCTCAATGAAGTTCGCGCAAGGGGGTTGGCGCGCAATATCGGCGTGTCCAATTTCACCTCCGCCATGCTGGAGGAGGCGGCTTCGATATCGGACGCGCCACTGGCCTGCAATCAGGTGGAATATCACCCCTATCTTCCGCAGAAGGCTGTGCATGATACCGCGGCGAAGCTCGGCATGGCCGTCATCGCCTATTGTCCGATCTACAAGGCCGGCGCGCTGTTCGACGAGAAAGCCGTGCAGGACGCGGCCTCAGCCCATGGCAAGACCGCCGCACAGATCGTCTTGCGCTGGCACATGCAGCAGGATGGCTGCGGAGCGATCCCAAGGACGAGCAAACCGGAACGGCTTGCGGAGAATCTCGACATTTTCGATTTCGAACTGTCGGAAAGCGAAATGGCTTCGCTCACTGCACTTGGAGCCAGACATGATCGGCTGGTCAATCTGAGCGGATTCGCGCCGCAATGGGATGCGGCTTAGTTAAGCGACAATCCTGATCCAGATAGCCATGCGCGGAGCGGAAATTCCGTGTATGGGGATCGTTTAGCGGCCAACTGTTTTCGCGCGCGGTGCCCCCGATGTTCTATTACCTGTCGAAGATCGCCTGGCTCGTAATCCAGCCGGTCGGGCTGCTGGCCTTGTGTTTCGCGGCGATCCTGCTGGCGTCGTTCTTCAGCGGCCGCAGGCTGTTGCGATTGCTGGCTTTTCTGGGGCTACTGTTCGTGCTTGGCGCGGCGCAGACCAATGTGGGTCGCCTGATGCTTCAGCCATTGGAAAATCGCTTCGCCCGGCCCGGCGAGATTCCGTCCCAGAACCAGATTGCCGGCATCATCGTTCTCGGCGGCGGCTTCGACGGCTATGTCACGCAAACGCGCGGCGGATTCGAGCTGGGTGAGTCCGGCGACCGTTTCGTGGAGACGCTTCGCCTGGCGAGGGCATTGCCGGATGTGCCCGTGGTCATCTCGGGCGGTGAAGCCTCGCTGATGAGAACGACGGAGGGCGACGCTTCCATAGCGGTGCGTTTCTTCACTGAATTCGGCATCGCGCCGAGCCGTCTGATCCTGGAAAACCGGTCGCTCAACACGCATGAAAACGCAGCCCTGACCAAGTCCGTGATCGCGGATCTCCCTGATGGCAGTTGGCTGTTGGTGACTTCCGCCTTTCACATGCCGCGCTCTGTCGGTGCGTTTCGCAAGCAGGGGATCGGCGTGATCCCCTGGCCAGCCGATTACCGGACCTCGGGTACGGACGGTTTCGCTATCGGGCGCGATGACCTTGTGGAAGCGATGTCGGAGGTCAGCCTGGCCATCCGCGAGTGGATCGGGCTCGCCGTCTATGCGGCGACGGGCCGAATCGGGTCGATCTTTCCCGGCTGAACACCAGAGTTTTTTATGAGTTGCGCGACTAAGGTATCGAATAACGGGGACAAGTCCGCAGCCATTTGAAAGATCACGACAATCCCGGTCTGGCCGGCACGAAATGCGGTTGACGCATAGCTGCCCGGGGTTTTTTGCAGTTGCGAAGGGCAAAAGCCCGTTGTAGAGCGCCGCCTCCACGAGAGCATGGGGTCACCGTGCCGAACAAATGGGGCTGTCTTGATGGATGAACACGTCCAGAAGTCCTGCTGGGGCACAACCGCCTGGGCAGTAGCGGGCTTTGCCTGCATCATGGTCGTCGTCTACCTCCTCGGTATGAACGACGTCGCCGAAGTTTCCGCCATCCTCCCGCGGTAATCGGCAATTCACAGACAAAATACGCATACCCAGCCTTGGCCGTGTCGTAACATGGCCAAGGCGCGTCGGTTGGCGCTTCGCGCCTCCGGCACAGTCTGTTAGCTTCAGGTCGCTTCATGGCGATTGGCGCAGATGTTTCTATCCGTATTCGAACTCTACAAAATTGGTATCGGGCCGTCCTCGTCGCACACGATGGGGCCGATGTCGGCTGCCGTGCGGTTTCTCGACGAGATCCGAAACGGCGACTGGCCGCGTCCGGCCGGCGCTGAGGTGAAGCGCCTTTCGGCCTCATTGCACGGATCGCTGGCCTATACGGGCGTCGGCCATGGTACGGATCGCGCCGTGGTCCTCGGCCTTGCCGGGCATGAACCCGACAGGATCGATCCGGATGCGATCCAGGGAGTGCTCTCGCTGATCAAGGCGAACAAGAGCGTCTCGCCGCCTGGTCATCCGACCTATGATTTCGACCCGGGTACCGACCTGGTGATGGATCGGGAAACTCCATTGTCTGGCCACGCCAATGGCATGACCTTTACGGCCCATGACGGCGACGGCCGGATGCTGCTGCGGCGGGTCTATTATTCGATCGGAGGCGGTTTCGTCGTTTCCGAGGATGAGCTGGAGCAGGCCAAGGCGGCGAAAGGCAAGGCCAAACCCACCGACGTGCCCTATCCCTTCCGCACAGCGGACGAGATGCTCAAAATGGCGAAGAAGAGCGGTTTGTCGATTGCCGCGATGAAACGCGCCAATGAGGAGGTCGGTCGCAGCCGCGATCAGCTCGATGCCGAACTCGACTCGGTGTGGGAGGCCATGGATGGCTGTATCGAACGCGGCCTGCGCGGCGAGGGCATCCTGCCGGGCGGTTTGAAAATCAAGCGCCGTGCACGGCAGGTCCATGACAAGCTGGAATCCGATTGGCAGTCCAACAAGCCCAATCCTATGCTCGCCAATGACTGGCTGGCCGCCTACGCCATGGCGGTCAATGAGGAAAACGCCGCCGGTGGCCGCGTTGTGACGGCTCCGACCAATGGCGCGGCCGGCGTTGTGCCGGCGGTGATGAAATACATGGCTCGATTTCATGAGCTCACGCGCCCGGAGGATATCCGCAATTTTCTCCTAACATCCGCCGCGATCGGCGGGCTGATCAAGCACAATGCCTCGATCTCGGGCGCCGAGGTCGGCTGTCAGGGCGAAGTCGGAAGCGCGGCGGCGATGGCCGCGGCTGGCCTTGCCGAGGTTCTGGGCGGAACACCCGAGCAGGTCGAAAACGCAGCCGAGATCGCGCTCGAACATCATCTCGGCATGACATGCGATCCGGTCGGGGGGCTCGTGCAGGTTCCCTGCATCGAGCGCAATGCCTTGGCTGCCGTTAAGGCGGTCACGGCCGCGTCGCTGGCCTTGAAGGGCGACGGCACCCATTTCGTTCCTTTGGACGCTTGCGTCGAAACGATGCGCCAGACGGGTCTGGACATGAGCCACAAATACAAGGAAACGAGCCTCGGCGGCCTTGCTGTCAATGTCCCCGAATGCTGAGCCTGTGGACGGACGGCGCGCACGCTTGACCCTTGGGCGTCCCGGCCTAAACCATATCTCATGGCTCTGAACCTGATAAAGCTCTGTGTCGGCGCGGACAGCGTCGAGGATCTGCGCGCCTGGATCGATTTTCGGCTCGCCGAGAAACGCGAGGTCGGGGAGAAGCCCGAGCATTTCCACACGACACGCATGATCCCCAAACGCGCCGACGATATCATCGGACAGGGCTCGCTCTATTGGGTCATCAAGGGCCGCGTTCAGTGCCGCCAGCGCATTGTCGATATCCGGCCGTTCGTCGATGGCGAAGGCATATCGCGATGCCGGATCGTGCTCGATCCGGAGGTGGTGCTGACGCATTCGCAGCCGAAACGACCGTTCCAGGGCTGGCGCTACTACAAGCCCGAGGACGTGCCGCGCGATCTGGGAAATGACGAAAGCGGTATCGAGGCGTTGCCCGCCGATATGAGAAACGAACTCGCGGATCTCGGCCTGATCTGAGCGACTGTGAAATATCTCGTCGCGGATTTGTCTTGCATGCGACGGCGAACGCGCCATTTTTCAGTGATGGCCAAATCGATCACCAACAAGCCGAAAGAAACGCTCGCCGCGACGAAATCCTCGCAAGGGGAAATCGCAGCCTTCCTCAAGGCCGCAAAGTCGGCGGGACAGACCGCGACCGGAACGGGACGCGTCGTGCTTGCGCTCGATGCGACGATGAGCCGCCAGCCCACCTGGGACATGGCCTGTTCCATCCAGGCGGACATGTTCAAGAGCGCGGCCGATGTTGGGAGCCTGCTGATGCAGCTGGTCTATTTTCGCGGGATTGGCGAGTGCCGGGCGTCGAAATGGGCCGAGGATGGCGGCTCGTTGGCCAGCATGATGAGCCGCATCGAATGCCGCGGCGGCCACACACAGATTCTGAAGGTCCTGAAGCACGCCGCGAAAGAGCAGGCGCGCAACCGGGTCAATGCATTGATCTTTATCGGCGACGCCATGGAGGAAAATGTCGACGACCTCGTTCAGGCGGCCGGCGAACTTGGCCTCCGCGGTATTCCGGTTTTCCTCTTCCAGGAGGGCCACGATCCGCGCGCTGAGCAGGCGTTTCGCGAGATCGCTCGTGTGACCAAGGGCGGCTGGTTCCGCTTCGACCGGAACTCGGCATCCGTCCTGTCGCGTCTTCTATCGGCGATTGCAGTCTATGCGACGGGCGGTTTGACGGCGCTGGAATCGAGAGGTTCGCGGGAGGACCGTCTTCTGCTGGCGCAGATGTCCGGCGGCGCGGACAAGGGGGAGAAAGGGTGAGCATCTTTCTTCTGCTGGTCGGTATTGCGGCCTTTGCGGTGCTCGGCCTGTACTATTTCGCCTCGGCAACACCAGCCCATGTCGCGACTGCGCTGCGGCTGCTCGGTCCGGCTTTGCTTGTTTTGGTCGGAGCGATCTTCAGTCTGGCCGGACGCATAAGCATCGGCGCGCCCCTCATCATGATGGCTGTGGCCTGGTTCGGCCGCCAGAGACGGACAGGCCGGTCCCGCAGAACCGGTGGTCAGAAGTCGGTGGTTCGCTCGGCGTGGCTGGAAATGGAGCTCGATCACGACAGCGGCGACATGGACGGGATCGTGCTCGTCGGTCGTTTCGAAGGGCGCAGGCTGTTCGAGATGAACGAGGAGGAACTGCACGCTCTCGCGGCCGATCTGAAAGACGACCGCGAGAGCGCCGAATTACTAGAGGCGTATCTTGACCGCCGAATGCCTGGCTGGCGTGACGACGCTGATGCGGACCTGGGCGCGGGGCATCGAGGCCCTTACAGCACGGGCGCCATGACACAGAAGGAGGCCTACAAGATCCTTGGCCTTGAGCCGGGAGCGGCCGCTGTGGATATCCGCAAGGCGCATCGCAGCCTGATGCAACGCGTACACCCCGACCTCGGTGGCAATGCTTTTCTGGCGCAGCGGGTTAACGAGGCGCGAGACATTCTTCTGCGTGATCATGCTGATTGACCCTTTGATACTCGAAACACAATTCAAACGGGTTGGCTGATGCGAGAACGCCGCGTCAGGAATTATCCAAAGCCAGGCAGGCGTAGTCGTACTTCTTGAGGGCGGTGCAGGCGGCCCAGGCTTCGGACTTCGAGGCGAAGCCGGAGAAGCGTGCCCGGTGATAGAGAATGCCGCCTTTGGTGAATTCCTCGACAAAGGGATCATGGCCATCGAGAACGGTGCTCGCGCGGCTTTGCGCGGTCCGCAGATAGTCGACGGCTTCGCCCTGGCTCGGCAGCGACGCGATCTGGATAACCCAGCCGCTGCGCTGCGGCGTGGAAGCGGTCTTGATCGGATCGAGCGTCTCGGCCGGACGCGGTGCTGCCGGCTCGGCTGCATAGGCAGTTACAGGAGCAGGTGCCATCGCGGCTGCGACCGGCGCGCCGATGTCGCGGGCACGGAGCGGCTTGCCGGGGATGGGGATCTCATCGATATCCATTTCCGCGACGGTCGTCCCGTCGATGGCGAAATTTGTGCCGCCGGCGCGAGCGACAAGCGCGCCGCGAGACCGTGTGGATCCCTTACGTACGTAGGCGGCAAGCAACTCCTGCATGTGGGCATCGCGCGATGCGCCCGATTTTCCGCCCATGACGACGCCGATGATCGAACGACCGTCCTTGTGGACCGACGTAACGAGATTGAAGCCCGAAGCGCGCGTATAGCCGGTCTTGATGCCGTCGACGCCGGCCACGCGACCGAGCAGACGGTTGTGGTTGCGCATCGTGGTGCGGCCGTATTTGAAGCTCGGCGTGTCGAAATATCTGAACTGCCGCGGGAAATGCTCCTGCAGCGCGATGCCGAGCGTTGCCATGTCGCGCGCCGTGGTCACCTGGCGGGAATTCGGAAGACCGGAGGCGTTACGGAAGGTCGTCTTCGACATGCCCAGCGCACGTGCCTTCGCGGTCATCATTTCAGCGAAATGGCTTTCTGTTCCGCCGAGCAATTCACCAATAGCCGCAGCCGCGTCATTGGCGGATTTTGTGACCAGCGAATAAATGGCGGTCTCGACCGAAATGCTCTTGCCCGCCGGAACGCCCAGCTTGGTCGGCTGCATGGAGGCAGCGTGGGCGGAGAAGGGGACACGGGTATCCTTCGTGACCTTGCCCTGCTCCATGGCGTCGAACAGCATGTAGAGCGTCATCATCTTGGTCAGCGAAGCCGGATAACGCGGCGCGTCCGCATTCCTCGAATAGAGGACTTTGCCGGTATTCGCATCGATGATGAAGGAGGCGTATTTCGGGTTCGCCTCGGCTGAGGCGGCGACCGCGATCATGACGAGGATGGCGGCAATCAGAACCGAGATCGCATTCGCCATTGCACGGAGTGGCAGCGTCTTGCTGGGAAACAATTGTTACACCTGTGGTTACGCGACTTACTCTGGCCCGCAGCGCGGACCGCAACTCTGACCGACGCTACCGAAACAGCGTTACCAATCCGTTTATGGTGACTGGAAAGTTACTGCCGTCGACGGTGTTTTTATAAAATTCTCATGATTTGGGATTGTGCAGTGCAAAAACAATTTGTTGAAAAATTGTGCGACGCACACTATACTGAGTGTGAGTTCGGACTCGGTCCGTAACTGAACCGGAATTCAAACCAAATGGGTGCGCCATGATGCAATCATTCGAAGACGCCAACAAAATCGGGAAAGAGATGATGGATCACTCCCTGAAAAGCTACGCCGCCATGACCAAGGGCATGCAGGCGATCGCCACCGAGGCGACCGACTATTCCAAAAAGTCCTACGAAGAAGGCGTCGCCGCTTTCGAGAAGCTCGCCTCTGCGAAGTCGGTCGAGACGGCCATGTCCGTACAGACCGATTACATGAAGTCGGCCTATGAGTCCTTCGTCGCCGAAGCGACCAAGATGGGCGAGCTCTACACCGATCTCGCCAAGGAAGTTTACAAGCCGTTCGAGACAGCAATGGCTTCCGCCACGAAATAAGGTGCGCGATTTCTCGCACAAATGAGATGAGACGGGCCCGCGTGATATGACACGCGGGCCCGTTTGTTTGTGGTGTAGCGAATTGACGCCTTGCGTGCCCTCCAAGGGGGCTTACAATCGCCGCATGAATCCCTAAGTATCGTGTTCGGAAACTCCCGGAAGGACCGTAGGATCACAGGGGTAGAATGAGCGACAAGCCGCATAAAATGCAGGCCGACGATGGCAAGGATGGCGGGGAAGAAGGTCGCGGAACCGCCGTTATCACGCGCACCAAGCCGAAGGCAAAAAAACCGAGTCTCTACCGCGTACTCTTGTTGAACGACGACTACACGCCGATGGAGTTCGTCGTTCATGTGCTGGAGCGTTTTTTCCAGAAGAACCGCGAACAGGCCACGCGGATCATGCTGCATGTCCACAACCATGGCGTTGGGGAATGCGGGGTTTACACATACGAAGTCGCAGAAACCAAAGTGACGCAGGTGATGGATTTTGCTCGGCAGAACCAACATCCATTGCAGTGCGTAATGGAGAAAAAGTAATGCCGACATTCACCGCCAGCCTCGAGAAGTCCCTGCATCAGGCTCTGACTTATGCGAATGAGCGCGAACACGAATACGCAACGCTTGAACACCTTCTCCTGGCGCTGATCGACGATCAGGATGCCAAAGCGGTCATGGACGCATGCTCGGTCGACACCGAGGCGTTGCGCAAGACTGTGATGGACTATGTCGATCACGAACTCGAAAACCTGGTGACGGGCTACGATGAGGACGCGAAGCCGACCGCCGGCTTTCAGCGCGTCATCCAGCGGGCCGTCATCCATGTCCAGTCGTCCGGGCGCGAGGAAGTGACGGGTGCCAACGTGCTCGTCGCGATCTTTGCCGAGCGTGAAAGCCACGCCGCCTACTTCCTGCAGGAACAGGACATGACCCGCTATGACGCGGTCAATTACATCGCGCATGGCATTGCAAAACGCCCCGGTGCGTCCGTCACCCGTCCGCCAGAGGGCGCGGAAGAAAATGGCGCGGCCGAAGGTGCAGCGAACGACGGCGACGAAGGCAAGAAGAAACAGCAGGATGCACTCAGCGCCTATTGTGTGAACCTCAACGAGAAGGCTCGCGTCGGCAAGATCGACCCGCTGATCGGCCGCAGTTCCGAGGTTAACCGCACGATTCAGATCCTGTGCCGCCGTTCGAAGAACAACCCGCTCTATGTCGGCGATCCCGGCGTCGGCAAGACGGCGATCGCCGAAGGACTGGCCAAGCGCATCGTCGAAGGCGATGTGCCGGAAGTGCTGGCGACCTCGACGATCTTCTCGCTCGACATGGGTGCGCTTCTCGCGGGCACTCGCTACCGCGGTGATTTCGAGGAACGGCTGAAGCAGGTCGTCAAGGAGCTCGAGGAGTTTCCGGATGCGATCCTGTTCATCGACGAGATCCATACGGTCATCGGCGCCGGCGCGACGTCCGGCGGGGCGATGGATGCGTCCAACCTTTTGAAGCCGGCCCTTTCGTCAGGAGCGATCCGTTGCATCGGTTCGACAACCTACAAGGAATACCGGCAGTTCTTTGAAAAGGACCGTGCCTTGGTGCGCCGGTTCCAGAAGATCGATGTCAACGAGCCTTCGCTCGAGGACGCCATCGAGATCATGAAGGGGCTGAAGCCCTATTTCGAGGAGTTCCACAAGATCAAATACACCGACGAGGCGATCAAGTCGGCGGTGGAACTGTCTTCGCGTTACATCTCCGACCGCAAGCTGCCGGACAAGGCGATCGATGTTGTCGACGAGACCGGCGCCAGCCAGATGCTGCTGCCGGAGAAGAAGCGCAAGAAATCGATCGGCGTGAAGGAGATCGAAGCGACAATCGCGACCATGGCGCGCATTCCGCCGAAAACCGTCTCCAAGGACGACGAGGAAGTGCTCGCCAATCTGGAGAAGGAGCTCAAGCGCGTCGTCTATGGACAGGATCTTGCGATCGAGTCGCTCGCATCGGCGATCAAGCTCGCCCGCGCCGGCCTACGCGAACCGGAAAAGCCGATTGGTTCCTATCTGTTCTCCGGCCCGACTGGCGTCGGCAAGACCGAAGTCGCCAAGCAGCTTTCGCTGTCGCTCGGCGTCGAACTGCTGCGCTTCGACATGTCGGAATATATGGAGCGTCACACGGTTTCGCGCCTTATCGGCGCACCGCCCGGCTATGTCGGCTTCGATCAGGGCGGTTTGCTGACCGACGGTGTCGACCAGCACCCGCATTGCGTGTTGCTGCTCGACGAGATCGAGAAGGCCCATCCGGATCTGTTCAACATCCTGTTGCAGGTGATGGATCACGGCAAGCTGACGGATAACAACGGCAAGCAGGTCGATTTCCGCAACACGATCATCATCATGACGACCAATGCGGGCGCGTCCGAGATGGCCAAGAACGCCATCGGCTTCGGTTCTGCGAAGCGCGAGGGTGACGATGTCGAGGCGATCAACCGGTTGTTCTCGCCGGAGTTCCGCAACCGTCTCGATGCGATCGTTCCGTTCGGGCCGCTGCCGGTTCCGGTCATCCATCGCGTTGTCGAGAAATTCGTCATGCAGCTGGAAGCCCAACTTTCCGATCGCGGCGTCATCTTCGACCTGTCAGAAGAAGCGGTCTCATGGCTTGCCGAACGTGGTTACGACGAGAAGATGGGCGCGCGTCCGCTTGGCCGCGTGATCCAGGAATACATCAAGAAGCCGCTCGCCGAGGAAGTGCTGTTCGGCAAGCTGAAGAAGGGCGGAACGGTCAAGGTCAGCGTCGAGAAGGACGAGCTTGGGGAGTCCAAGCTGGCGCTTGAATCGATTCCCGATGAACCACGGTCCAAGCCGAAACGGCAGACGCGCAAGCCAGCCGCGAAAAAGTCGGCGGCGACGTCCAAGGCGGCAAAGGCGACGGCGGGCGATGGCGATGAGTCAGCTACGCCCAAGTCCAAGCCTTCCGTCCCGAAAGTGCCGCGCAGATAAGTTCGGACCGAATGAAACCGGTATAAAACGGGCGGAGAGATCCGCCCGTTTTTGTTTTTCGGGTCTCGCCAAGCAATGGCCGTCATGCTAGCGCGATGACATGCAGAAATCCGCCGCCGGCGTGCCGCCCGAGGGCACATATTTGCTCTGGTTCGGGCGCGGCATGCGCAAGATCGTTTCCTTGCCCGCATTCATCCTGATGAGCGCCTTTGTGGGCTTCGCCGGCTTTGCGCGCGAAAGCGGTATCGAATTCGCGCATGCCGTCTTCATGACGGCGGTGATATGGGCGCTGCCCGCGCAAGTCGTGCTGATCGCCGCGATTGGGGCGGGGATGACCATCGTCCCGACCTTCATCGCGGTGACGCTATCGTCGGTGCGACTGATGCCAATGGTCACGGCGCTCGTTCCGGATCTGCGCTCCGAGAAGACACGCACGGCGACACTGATTTTCCTGTCGCATTTCGTCGCTGTGACGTCATGGGTGATGGCGAACCAGTTTATCGGCCAGGTCCCGCGCCGCTTTCGGACCGCCTTTTTCGGCGGATTTGCCGTGACGCTGACCACGATGAATATCTGCGTCGTCGCGGTGATCTATGAATTTTCGACCGGAATCCCCGCGCCAGTGCTGGGTGTTCTGTTTTTCCTTACGCCAATCTATTTCCTGACATCGCTGTGGGCGACCGCGCGTGACCATGTCGTCAAGATCGCGATGGTCGCGGGGCTGGTGCTCGGACCGGTCTTTTATCTTGTCGCCCCGGATTTCGATCTCTTGCTCGCAGGCATCGTGGGCGGTGTCGCGGCGTACTTCATCGGCCGCCGTTTCCCGGCCGGCGGAAAGGCGAACGGCCAATGAGCTATTCGTCGATCGATGCCGGCTGGTGGCCGTTTGTCTACATCCTCATTGCCGGATGGTTCGCAACCGACTTCTGGCGCTATGCCGGCGTGCTGCTCGGCAAGCGCCTGTCGGATACTTCGGAAGCGTTCATTTTCGTGCGCGCCGTGGCAACGGCGCTGGTTGCGGCGGTGATCTCGCGGCTTATCCTGTTTCCTTCCGGATCGCTCGCCGAAACCGCGCTTGCGCTGCGGCTCGGTGCGGCGGTCATCGGATTTGTCGCGTTCCTGTTGGCCGGCCAGCGCATTGCGGTCGGTATCGGCGTCGCGCTTCTGGTGCTCGTTGGCGGTATGCTCTTAGGCCTCTAGGGCGGCGATAAGCTTCTTCGCGTTCGCCGCAAGGATATCCGGATTCTCCATGGTCGCCGCATGCTTGCGCAGCGGCACTCCCTCCTTGCATGGAATGACATGGATATGGAGGTGGAAAACCGTCTGTCCGCTGGCGGATTCGTTGAACTGGCGGACGACCACCCCGTCCGCATCGAATGCGCGCATGACGCCCTGAGCCATCTTCTGGGTCACGGCAATCGCCTTGCCGAGTACCGCCGGATCGGCGTCCAGCAGGTTCCGTGAACCCGTTTTCGGAAGAACAAGGCAGTGTCCATCGGCCTGCGGCATCACATCCATGATGACAATGCAGTCGTCGTCCTCGTAGACCTTGTGGCTCGGAATGTCGCCTCGAAGGATTTTCGCGAAGATGTTGTCGGGATCGTATTCAGCGGTCATCAGGCCCTCCATAGTGCGGCATTCCTATCCCCGAGCCACGCGGCCATCAATGCGGGCGAAGCGTCAATTTTCTTTTTTGAACGGGCTGTGTTCGGACAGTACCTCGGAGAAACGGGATACGTCTTCGCGCTCATGCTCAAGGTAGTCCGCAACCGCGTTGCGGAAACTCTCATTCGGGATGTAATGCGCCGAATGGGTGGTCACCGGCATATAGCCGCGTGCCAGCTTGTGTTCGCCCTGCGCCCCGGCCTCGACGAATTTCAGCTTTCTCTCGATAGCGAATTCGATGGCCTGATAATAGCAGACCTCGAAATGCAGGCAGGGATGGTGCTCGATGCATCCCCAGTGCCGGCCGAACAACCGGTCGCCGCCGATGAAGTTGATCGCCCCGGCGACATAGCGCCCGTTGCGCTTCGCCATGACCAGCAGGATATCGTCCGGCATGCGCTCGGCGATCAGCGAGTAGAATTCCCGCGTCAGATAAGGCCGCCCCCATTTGCGGTTGCCGGTATCGGTGTAGAAATCGAAAAATGCATCCAGCACGCTTTCGGTCAGATCGCTGCCGGTCAGCCAGTCGACAGTGAGCCCGTCCTGCAGGGCGGTTGCGCGTTCCTTGCGGATATTCTTGCGCTTGCGCGACGAGAGGCTGTCGAGAAATCCGTCGAAATTATCGTAGTCCTCGTTGCGGAAATGAAACTGCTGATCGGTCCGGTGGAGGAAGTCCGCTTCCTCAAAGGCGGTCATGTCCGAGTCGGTCGCGAAAGTGACATGGGCGGATGAGACGCCAAGCCGGCCGGTCAACGTCCTCAACCCTGCGGCCAGGGCCTGCCGCGTGGTCGCAACATCGATGGCGCCGGAAGCCAGGAGGCGAGGACCCGTCGCCGGCGTGAAAGGCACCGAGCATTGCAGCTTGGGATAATATCGCCCTCCGGCTCGTTCCCATGCATCGGCCCAGCCATAGTCAAAGACATATTCGCCCTTGCTGTGCGATTTGAGGTAGCAGGGCAGGGCGCCCGCGATGCTGCCTTCGCCATCCTCCAGGGTCAAATGCTGTCCGAGCCACCCGGTGCCGGCAACGGCGCTGCCGGACTCCTCGAGTGAACTCAGGAAGGCGTGCGAAATGAAGGGATTGTAAGGCGCGAGCTTGTTGCCCGGCGCCGTGCCCGAAAGCCGATCCCAATCGGCTTTCTTGATGTCGGAAAAGCGCTCGTTGACGCGGATGACGAAGGAATCGCCTGCCGCATCCGGCTTGTCCTCATTTTCTTTAGCTTCGCAATCGGGTGTGTCCTGGGACATGCCCCTAGATGTATCGCATACCGCACTGCAAACAAGACCAGGAAAGCATTCAGGGAATGAATCCCTCGAACGTCATCTGGTCCGCATGAAGACGCGTTACCTCCACGTCTTCCGGCGTGCGTACCGTCCATGTGATCACCGGCATACCGAGATCGTCGCGCACCCGCGTTATGAAAGCATTGGGCAGCGCTTTCACATGGTAGGAAACGAAGGAAATGCCGAGCGTCAGCGCCTCCTCATGTTCGGCGAGGGCAGGCGCACCGATGCCTTCCGCAGTCAGGCCGAAAGGCACCGGCGAGCCGCTCTCCCTGAAAAAAGCCAGCAGATGCTTCTTGAAAGACATGACGGCGACCGGTCCCGCATAGCCGACCAGATCGCCCGCGACTGCGAGCGCGAGCTGGCGGTTGCGATCGCCATTGTCCTTCATTTCGATGACGACCGGCACTCGGCCGCCGACGAATGCCAGCGTCTCGGCAAGGGTCGGAATCCACGCATCCGTTCCCGTAAAAGTGACCGCGCGCAGCTCCTGTGCGGTTCGTTCGGCGACGGGGCCGGATTCGCCGGTAAGGCGATCGAGCGACTCGTCGTGAAACACCATCGCGACACCGTCTGCCGATAGCTGGACATCCAGTTCGATCGCAAAATTGCGTTCCACCGCCGCCTCGAAAGCAGGGAGCGAGTTTTCCATGCACTCGACATTGCCGTCATGCAATCCGCGATGGGCGATCGGGCGGCGCGTCAGGAGTTCGCGAATGTCCATTTTCGGTCAGGATTTTGCGCGGATGATTGCCTCGATCTCGACCGGCGCGTTCAGCGGCAACGACGCCATGCCGACGGCGGACCGCGCATGGCGCCCGGCATCGCCGAGGATTTCGACCAGGAAATCCGATGCCCCGTTCGCAACGAGATGCTGCTGGGTGAAGTCCGGGGTCGAGGCCACGAAGACCGAAATCTTCACGATACCCTCGATTTTCTCCAGATCGCCCAGCGCGGCCTTGGCCTGGGCGAGAATGTTGATCGCGCACCATTTCGCTGCTTCGCGGCCCGCCTCGACGTCGAGATCTTTGCCGACGATGCCTTCGGCCACGAGCGAACCCTGCTTGAGCGGCAACTGGCCCGATGTGAAAATCAGGTTCCCGTCGACGGCATAAGGTACATAATTGGCGGCGGGCGCGGCGGCTTCGGGCAGTGAAATGCCAAGCGCGGTCAAGCGTTCGTCGATCGGCGATGCCATGTCGAGGGCTCCTTGTGGATCGGTGTCGGTCTCGGCCACGTCTTGCAACTTTTGCCTCGCTTACGCCATCAGAAAACCTATAGTCGTCAAAAAACAGGAACCCATGATGACTTCCGGACAAATCAGGACCATTGCACTTACGGCCATCTGTCTCGCGTCGACCTATGCCGTCCCGTCCGTCGCCTTGCCGCAGACGCTCGCTCCGCATCGCGCCGTCTATGACGTAGCGCTGAAGGATGCGTCTGACCGTTCCGGGATATCGGGAATGGAAGGACGGATCGTCTATGAATTCCTGGGCTCCGTCTGTGACGGCTATACGACGAATTTCCGTTTCGTGACCCGCATTCGCTCCGCCAGCGGAAACCGTCTGAGCGATCAGCAGACAACGACCTATGAGGATGGCGCCGGCGAAAAATTTCGCTTCGTCAACAAATCCTTTGTCGACGAGAAGCTGGATCGTGAGGTCTCCGGCATGGCGACGCGCGAGAACGACCAGATTGTCGTCGATTTGAGAGAGCCGGAGAAAGCGGAGGTCGCACTCGAGCCGGCGCTGTTCCCGAGTGCGCACATGCTTGATCTCATCGAAAGGGCGCGTAACGGCGAGACTTTCTACGAGACCAAGATCTTCGACGGTTCCGAGGATGCCGACAAGGTTCTCACGACCACGGTGGTCATTAGCCAGGAGAAGACGGAGCAGGACGGCGACGCGAAGGCGGCGGAGGTCCTGAAGGACGATCCCTATCGGAACGTCTCGATTTCCTATTTCGACGAGCAGGCCGAAGACCATACCGGCGAGTCGCTGCCCAACTACCAGATCTCGTTCAAGCTTTACGAGAATGGCGTGACCCGCGACCTTCTCATGGACTATGGCGATTTCTCGTTGACGGCCCGGCTGACTCAGCTCGATATGCTGCCCCGCCAGAGCTGCGAAGGCGAGTAGGCTTGAATTTCCTGTAGGCCGTCACCACTTGCTTTCCCGGCGTCGATAGGCTATCGGCGCCGCATTCCACACACGAAGTTCGGTTCGTTCCGGGAGAAATCCGGACGGACCACCGGTGGCGGGAAACCGCTTTTTTGGCTTCGTGGAGGTTAAACCGGAAAGGAAAAACGATGGCGTTGCCTGATTACAGCATGCGTCAGCTCCTCGAAGCTGGCGTTCACTTCGGTCACCAGACTCACCGCTGGAACCCGAAAATGGCCCGATACATCTTCGGTGCCCGTAACAACATTCACATTCTCGATCTCTCGCAGACCGTTCCGCTCCTGCATCAGGCGCTGAAGATCGTCTCCGACACCGTCGCCGGTGGCGGACGCGTCCTCTTCGTCGGCACCAAGCGGCAGGCATCCGAGATCGTCGCCGACGCTGCAGGCCGCAGCGCCCAGTATTACGTCAATGCCCGCTGGCTTGGCGGCATGATGACGAACTGGAAGACCATTTCGAATTCGATCCAGCGCCTGCGCAAGGTTGACGAAATCCTGGCGTCCGATGCCTCGGGCTTCACCAAGAAAGAACGCCTGAACCTCGAGCGTGAGCGTGAAAAGCTCAATCGCGCGCTTGGCGGCATCAAGGACATGGGCGGCACGCCGGACCTGATGTTCGTGATCGACACCAACAAGGAAGCGATCGCCATCCAGGAAGCCAAGCGTCTCGGCATTCCGGTCGTTGCAGTGGTCGATTCCAACTGCGATCCGGATGTGGTCGACTACCCGATCCCGGGCAACGACGACGCCGCGCGCGCCATTTCGCTTTATTGCGACCTGATCGCCCGTGCAGCGCTCGACGGCATTGCCCGTCAGCAGGGCGCCTCCGGCATCGACGTCGGCGCATCCGCCGAGGCTCCGGTCGAGGAAGCCCTTGCCGAAGCACCGGCTGACGCCGCTGCCGAAGCACCGGCGGAACAGCCCGAAGCGCAGGCCTGACGCGCGCAAACCGCGTCCGGTTTCCCGGACGCGGTCATCAAACCGTTACATGAATCGGCGCATGGCTCGGTCCAATCCCCCATGCGTCACCTTTTCGGGCCATCGCCCGATATCGTTCGACACAAAGAGGCGAACCGATGAGTATTTCTGCATCACTCGTAAAACAACTCCGCGACATGACCGGCGCGGGCATGATGGACTGCAAGGCCGCGTTGACCGAAACCGGCGGCAATATCGAGGAAGCCGTTGACTGGCTGCGCAAGAAGGGCATCGCCAAGGCCGACAAGAAGTCCGGCCGCACGGCTGCCGAAGGTCTGGTCGGCGTTGCATCCGACGACAACGGCGCTGTCGTGGTCGAAGTGAACTCCGAGACCGACTTCGTTGCCCGCAACGAAGCCTTCCAGGAGCTCGTGCGCAATATTGCAGATGCCGCTCTGGCGACCGACGGATCGGTCGAGGCTGTCGCGTCGGCGACTTATCCGGGTGCTTCGAAGTCCATCGAGCAGGCCGTCAAGGACGCCATCGCCACCATCGGTGAGAACATGGCTCTGCGCCGTGCTGCCCGTCTGGATGGCACTGTTGCGACTTATGTCCACAATTCGGTCGGCGAAGGCCTCGGCAAGCTCGGCGTGCTCGTCGCGATCGAAACCGCGGGCGACAAGGATGCCGCGCGTGCTTTCGGACGGCAGGTTGCCATGCATGTTGCCGCGACCAACCCGATGGCGCTCGACGTTACCGATCTCGATCAGGCTGCGGTGGAACGCGAACGTGCGATCTTCTCGGACCAGGCGCGCGCCTCCGGCAAGCCGGAAAATATCATCGAAAAGATGGTCGAAGGCCGTCTGCGCAAGTTCTATGAAGAGGTCTGCTTGGTGAAACAGGCTTTCGTGATCAACCCGGACCTGACGGTCGAGAAGGCGCTTGCCGAAGCCGAAAAGGAAATCGGTGCACCGGCCAAGATCACCGGCTTCATCCGCTTCGCGCTCGGCGAGGGTGTGGAGAAGGAAGAATCCGATTTCGCAGCCGAAGTGGCCGCCGCCGCGAAGGGCTGATCGAGACCGCAAACGGCAATCCTCTGGATTGTCGAAAACCGATCGGGGCACCGCGTGACAACGCGGTGCCCTTCATGTATCGGGAGGTCAATTCAATCCGGTTTTCGATGTTGTTTCATGACAGTGGCTCCCATCTACAGACGCGTTCTTCTCAAGGTCTCGGGCGAGGCCCTCATGGGCAGGCAGGGGTTCGGGATCGATGTCGAGGTGGCGGACCGCATAGCCGGTGACATCAAGGACGCCATCGATATGGGCGTTCAGGTCGCCGTGGTGATCGGCGGCGGTAACATCTTCCGCGGTGTCGCGGTCGCCTCGAAAGGCGGGGACCGCGTGACCGGCGACCATATGGGCATGCTTGCGACGGTCATCAATTCGCTGGCGTTGCGAACCTCGCTGGTCAAGAAAGACGTCGACGCCGTCGTGCTGTCCGCCATTGCCATGCCTCAGTTGTGCGAAAGCTTCTCGCAGCGCAAGGCGATGTGGAACATCGAACAGGGGCGGGTGGTGATCTTCGCGGGCGGCACGGGCAACCCCTATTTCACGACCGATTCGGCCGCCGCGCTGCGTGCTGCCGAGATTGGCGCCGACGCGCTGTTCAAGGGAACCCAGGTCGACGGCATCTATTCCGCCGATCCGAAACGCGTGCCGGACGCCGAGCGGTTCCCTGCGATAACCCATGACGAGGTGCTCGCCCGCGGCCTTTCCGTGATGGATGTCGCAGCCATCGCCTTGACCCGCGAAAACCATATTCCGATCGTGGTGTTTTCAATCCACGAGCGCGGCGGGTTCCGGCAGATATTGCAGGGCGGAGGCCGGGCCACTCTGGTCACCGAGAA